>ULXA01055301.1_pt1 | contig 174165 bp, 148 predicted proteins | sample 1960861 | NCBI WGS metagenome assembly ULXA01 (sample SAMEA4835827, study PRJEB28245) | human gut metagenome | biome: gut microbiome; material: fecal sample | place: Denmark | collected 2008
AATACGGAATTCAATATCGTAATACATGCAGTTTTCATCAAGAGAATCAAAATCGGTAGAAGGCTGAAGTATGGTATAGGTATAGATGAAATAAGCTCGTATAAATGCGAGTGCGGAAAGATAGGTTTGGAGAAATCCTTGATTTGGAACCATCCGAGGTGTGGAAGCAGATTGATGGAGAGTTGGAAAAGAAGATGCAGCGCAACGAGAAAGGATGATGCTTGTGGCAGGATCGTATAAATATTTCAGATATTATTTGCGGGATGTTCCGGAAAATGCATCGCTATAAAAATGCTGGAGGAAATGAATGGTCACACAAGAAATCAACTGATTACAGAATTTCTTATGCATTATCTGAAGACAGGAAGTGAGGATGACATGAAGGCGGCGGATATTATTGCAGATGAAGTGTTTGAGCATACATTAAAAAGAATTGACGAATTGGAACGTCAGGTAAGAATGCTTACAACTGGGCGTGAAAATATAGATGGAAACAAGATTTGGAAGAAGTTTCATTCCGAAGATATTTCCATCAATGAGTTAAATGAAGAGTAAGCAGGAAAATATGAATACTGCAGAAAATATGATCGAAATCTGTTTGGCGTTCTACCACTAAACAGATATATGGTTTGTCTTGATCCCTACATTTGGAGACAAACGTTTTGGCGATGAACGGAGGCTTGGGGATGAGTTACACTTTTTGTGAGAAGAAAGTTGGAGAGAAGCTCCACGAACTAAGAATGAGAAAAAAAGTTGAAGCAGCGGGAAGCAGCAGATGAGATGCACATTTCTCGCGAACACTATTCACGTATAGAAAATGGAACCAGAAGAATAAGCCTGGAAATGCTGTTTATTTTAATGAATTTCTATGGAGAGGATGCGAATACCATCTTATGTATAAAGGATGGAGAATACGTCGAATGAGACGTTTAGAAAGAATATGGAGTTTGAAAAATACATCCTGGACAATGTTGAGATATAAGACAATTTATTCATTTTGTAAGGGTAATTATCAACTTTAGAATTTACAATTAGGCCACGTTATAGTATAGTATATGCTGAATGCGTGGCTTCTTTAGTTACGAAAGAAGCGCGGTATGTTCACACAACAGCTGAACAAAAAACAAAGGAGATAACATAAAATGAAACTAGGTATCGTCGGGCTTCCGAACGTCGGAAAGTCCACATTATTTAATTCTTTGACAAAGGCGGGCGCGGAAAGCGCGAACTATCCGTTCTGTACGATCGATCCGAACGTGGGTGTCGTACCGGTACCGGACAAGCGTCTTGACAAGCTGACCGAGATGTATCATTCAGCGAAGACAACACCGGCCGTGATTGAGTTCGTTGATATTGCAGGACTTGTAAAGGGTGCATCCAAGGGAGAAGGACTTGGAAACCAGTTCTTATCCAACATTCGTGAGACAGATGCGATTGTGCATGTTGTACGTTGCTTTGAAGATCCAAATGTCATTCATGTCGATGGTTCGGTTGATCCGATCCGTGATATTGAGACGATTAACTACGAGTTGATCTTCGCAGATATTGAGGTGCTTGACCGTCGAATTGCGAAGGGACAGCGTGGTGCAGCCAATAATAAGGAACTTGCAAAGGAAGTTGATCTGCAGAAGCGGATCAAGGAGCATCTGGAATCCGGTAAGCTTGCAATTTCCTTTGAGACAGACGATGAGGACGAAATCAAGTGGATCAAGGAATACAACCTGCTGACAGGAAAGCCGGTGATCTATGCGGCAAATGTATCCGAGGATGATCTGGCAGACGATGGAGCAAGCAATCCATATGTACAGAAGGTGCGCGAATATGCGAAGGAATTTGGCAGTGAAGTATTTGCTGTGTGTGCACAGATTGAGCAGGAGATCTCCGAGTTAGATGATGATGAGAAGCAGATGTTCTTAGAGGAGCTTGGCGTATCGGAGTCCGGTCTGGATAAGCTGATCAAGGCAAGTTATTCTCTGCTTGGACTCATCAGTTACCTGACAAGTGGTCCGGATGAGACACGTGCATGGACAATCACGAAGGGCACGAAGGCACCACAGGCAGCGGGTAAGATCCATACGGATTTTGAACGTGGATTCATCAAGGCGGAGGTTGTTGCTTACGATGATCTCATGGAGAGCGGCAACATGCTTGCAGCGAAGGAAAAAGGACTTGTACGACAGGAAGGAAAAGAATATGTCGTGCAGGATGGCGATGTGATCTTATTCAAGTTTAATGTATAGAAACATATCATTGTGAAAAACTTATCAATAGAGTCAATTGACGAAAATAAAAAGGAAAAACTATGTATGATATCAGATTCCCAAATCTTGGGATAGTATTAAAAAATATCAAAGACGGATTCACGATCTTTGGATTTGAAATCAAATTTTATGGTGTGATCATAGCACTTGGATTTGTGCTGGCGTTCCTTGTAATCAGCAAGGAAGCAAAAAGGACCGGGCAGAGCGAGGACACATATCTGGACTTCATGCTCTGGCTGATCATCCCGGCAATCTTAGGTGCGCGGCTCTACTATATTATATTCAGCTGGGATTCGTATTTCCAGAAGGGCAAGGGCTTCGGGAAGACGTTGTTCGATCTGATTGATATCCGGAGCGGCGGACTTGCCATCTACGGTGGCGTGATCGCGGGTGTGATTGTTGCAATCGTCTTTGCGAAGAAGCAGAAGATGAAGTTCTCTGTACTTGCCGACACGGTGACGATGGGACTTCTGATCGGACAGATCATGGGACGCTGGGGCAACTTCTTCAACCGGGAAGCGTTTGGCGATTATACGAATTCGCTTTTTGCGATGGCGATTCCGACCGACTATTATGTTGGCAAAGGAACCCTGACCGGTATGATTAACTCCGGTATCATCACTTCGGAGATGGCGAATCATATGCAGGTCTACGATGGCATGCAGTGGATCACGGTACATCCGACCTTCCTGTACGAATCGGTGTGGAATCTGATCCTTTTGATTGTTATTTTCATCTACCGGAAGCACAAGAAGTTTGATGGCGAGATCTTCCTCATGTATCTGTGGGGCTATGGTCTTGGACGTGTTTGGATCGAGGGACTTCGTTCAGATTCCCTGATGCTTCCGTTCTTCAACATGAAGGTATCCCAGATGATCGCAGCAATCTGTGTACTGGCTTGTTCCGTGCTGATTGTAAAAAAACGGATGGATACCGTAAAAAAACAGGCACCAGCAGGAAAAAAGGAACAATAAATCAATTAAAAATTGTAAGAAATGGACAAGGGAAATGCAAATTGGTATTGCATTTCCCTTTTTTTTGCGTTACAATGAAACCCAAGTGGAAGCTGAGTGGCAGTGAAATGGATGTCAAGTGGTGCTCGGTGGAGGTTGTTCCCACACAGGGAAGAACATTGCATGCAATACGAAAGGTGAAGCTATATGTCAATGGGTATGATAGGAGAATCGAATCATGGCCTCGATGCAAAAGGCAGATTGATTATTCCCATAAGATTCCGTCAGGAACTTGGGGATAAATTTGTGCTGTGCAATGGCATGGACCATAACATTGACGTATATCCGGAAGCAGAGTGGACAAAATTCGCAGAGAAGCTTGCTGCACTGCCAAAGAGTAATTTCCAGGCAAGACGTCTTCGTGATTTCTACGAAGGATCTGCGGTTGTCTGTGAGATGGATAGTCAGTATCGTATTGTAATTCCACAAAAATTACGTGAATATGCGGGCATTGATCGCGAGGTTGTCATGATTGGACATACGGATACCGTAGCAATCTGGGATAAGGCAGCCTGGGATAAGATCAACAGCCCAGAAGAGATTGACCTGAAAGAAATCGCCGAGATTGGTGAGTTGTTCAACATCTAAGGGAGGCTGCGATGGAATTTAAACACAAATCGGTACTTTTGGATGAGACAATTGACAGTCTGAATATAAAACCGGATGGAATCTATGTGGATGGAACCCTCGGTGGGGGTGGACATTCCTTAGAGATCTGCAAGCGGCTTTCGGACAAAGGTAGACTGATCGGAATCGATCAGGATCTGGATGCGATTGCAGCTGCGACCGAGCGGTTGAAGGATTACAAAGATCGTGTAACGATCGTGCATTCCAACTATCAGGATATCGATGCAGTATTAAAGAACTGTTCTGTGAGCGGTGTTGACGGAATCGTTCTGGATCTCGGTGTCTCCTCGTATCAGCTTGATAATGTGGAACGTGGGTTTACTTATCGTGAGGACACGCCGCTTGATATGCGGATGAATCAGGAAAGTACTATGACAGCGAAGGATATTGTAAATGAATATTCTGAAATGGAGCTGTACCATGTGATCCGCGATTATGGCGAGGACAGTTTCGCTAAGAATATTGCAAAGCATATCGTCAAGGCGAGACAGGAGCAGGTGATAGAGACAACCGGACAGTTAAACGAGATCATCAAGGCGGCGATCCCGGCGAAAGTCCGGCAGGGACAGGGACACCCGTCCAAGAAAACATTTCAGGCGATTCGGATTGAATTGAATCACGAGCTGGATGTGCTGGAGAATTCGTTAGATACTATGATCTCATGGCTGAATCCAGGTGGCAGATTGAGCGTGATCACATTCCATTCGTTGGAAGACAGGATTGTAAAAACGATATTTAAAAGAAATATGAATCCATGTACATGTCCACCGGAGTTCCCGGTTTGTGTATGTGGGAAGAAGCCGACTGGCAAGGTGATTACCAGAAAGCCGATTGTTCCAAGTGAACAGGAACTGGCAGAAAACAGTCGGGCAAAGAGTTCCAAGCTGCGGGTATTTGAAAAAGCAGATGTATGATTTTAAGGAGTGATTGATATGGCACAACAGGTTAGAAGACAAATGAATTATGTAGACGGTACGGCTGCAAGACAGATGTACGCAGCTCCGGCACGCCGTGTGCATGAGCCGGAAAGAAAGGCACCGAGCCGTAGAGTTGCTCCACAACAGCGTCCGCAGGAACGACCAAAGGTACGGCGCAGAGTGACTGCGCAGACCAAAAAGACGCTGGCATTCTCCGCAGGATATATGCTGTTTATGGCATTTATGGTATGTCTGGTTGTTGGATCAAGCGTATTGATGTTATATCTGAATACGAAGATCAGCACACAGCAGAACAACATCAGTGCCTTAGAGGCAGAACTTGAAAAGATCGAAGATGATAACGCAGCACATAAGCTTCGTTTGAATAATATGTATACATTGGACGATATTTACAATGTAGCAACCAATGAACTTGGCATGGTCTACGCTAAGAGGGGACAGATCATTTATTATGACAGTGCCAATGAAGATTATGTAAAACAGTATCAGGATGTTCCGGGTTCGAATTAGGATGTAGATCAAAAGTCGAGCAGTTTCGCTGCTCGATTTTTGCGGTTGAGGTAAAAGTATGACTAGAAGACCACAAAACAGAGAAAATAGAAGAAGACGAAAGCGAAAGGTATTTACCAACCGGATGCGCGGCAGATTGAAATTTGTGTTTGGGTGTGTCATGGTTGGATTTGGTGTGCTTGGTGCAAAAATTATCTGGATCAATGCACAAAAAGGAAGCCAGTATAAGCAGCAGGTATTGACGCAGCAGGGCTATTCCAGCAAAGTGATTCCGTATAAGCGTGGTGATATTGTCGATGCGAACGGAACCGTACTTGCGACGGATAAGAAGGTGTATGATCTGATATTAGAGCCTGCCAATATCGTGCAGTATGAGAAGAAAAAGACGGCGACGGTATCAGCGCTGAAGGAATTTTTCGGATTTACAGATGAGGAGATCGCAGGATTTCTGGCAAATGAAAAATCGTACTATGTAGTGGCAAAGAAGGGCGTTGAGTACGAGGAAGTACAGAAATTTGAGGAATACTGCAAAACCGATGAAGGATCCAATGTCGTTGGAATCTATTACGAAGAGCGGTATGTACGTGTCTATCCGAACAAAGAACTTGCGTGCCATCTGCTTGGATTTACCGTCAGCGGAAATGTCGGCATGTATGGCGTCGAGGAGTATTATAACAGCGAGTTAAATGGTACGAACGGACGGGAATACTCGTATCTGAATGAGGATTACGGCGTGACCAATTCGATTGAGCCGGCAACTAACGGCTATAACCTTGTGACAAGTATTGATGCAAATGTGCAGAAGATTGTTGAGGAAAAGGTAAAGGCAAAACTGGAGGAAGAGGACGCTAAGAATATATCCGTGCTCGTGATGAATCCGAAGAATTGTCAGATCATGGCGCTGTATAATTCCCATACATTTGATCCAAACGATGCTTATGATCTGGATTCGACACAGTATCAGTTTGATACGCAGGAAGAACTCGAGGCATCCGGATATTCCAGTTTTGAGGACTTTAAGCAAAATGGAACGGATGAAGAACATGTGGATGCGCTATACAAGGTATGGCGTAACTTCCCGGTATCAGATGTGTTTGAGCCGGGTTCTACCTATAAGACATTTACGATTTCCGGCGCACTCGAAGAGGGTGTGATCACACCAGAGGATACATTCTTCTGTGATGGTGGTGAGCAGATTGAGGACCGTTATATACAGTGTCATTCCCATGATTACGGTGGACATGGAATGGTCGACCTTTCCGGAGCGCTGGAGAAATCCTGCAACGATGCTTTGATGCAGATTGCAGCAAAGGAAGGAATTGCATTATTTGATAAATATCAGGTGTTGTTTGGATTTGGACAGTCCACGAATGTCGATCTGCCGGGTGAACCAAGCGATTCCTCACTCAGTGGGCTCGTATATCATGCAGATAATATGGGAGCTGTATCCCTTGCGATATCTTCGTTTGGACAGGGTGTAACAACCTCAATGATGCAGGTTGGAACCGCATTTTGTTCTGCGATTAACGGCGGATATTATTATGAGCCAAGTGTTGTACAGCGGATCGAAGATGAAAATGGAAATATCGTCCGGAATCTGGACCCTGTGTTAGTCAGAAGAACGATCTCGGAGGATGTATCAGCACAGATGCGTCAGTTTTTAAAGAACGTAGTATCCGAAGGTACCGGTAAGAAAGCGACCGTTGAGGGTTACGAGATTGGAGGTAAGACCGGTACTGCCGAGAAGCTTCCACGAGGAAATGGAAAATACATTCTTTCCTTTATTGGATTTGCACCGGTGGACGATCCACAGGTTGTTATCTATGTCGTAGCGGATGAACCGGAATTACAGTCAGGAAGTGGCGAGGCAGCGCATTTGTTTGCAGATATTGCAGAAGCTATCTTCCCATATTTGAATATTTATAAGACGGATGAGACATATGATATTGATGAGGCAACGGCAGAGGATGAACCTGCAACGCCAATCTATGGTGGAGAAGCTCCGGCCAATGATGTAGCTGGTGGCAGCGACAACCCATATGTCGAGCAGTCCGAGGGTGAGACGACAACCGAGACAACGACAGAAGATCCGAGTGCAACGACAGAAGCGCCTGCACAGGACACAACGCAGGAAGCACCAACCGGATGATGTAGAAAACAGGTATAGTTCGCACGCACAGGGAATACATTTTTATAAAATGAGAATTGGGCGATAGCGGATATGCAGCATTTATTTACGAGTTCCCATCGGAAGCGATTGTTGATCGTAGTGATTGCATTTTTTACGTTATTGACTATAATAACGGTGAAGCTTGTTTCCATCATGACCATGCAGGCGGACGATTATGGATATCGGGCGCGGGCGGTACAGGAACGTGAGCGCAGCATCAAGGCAAAGCGCGGCAGCATCTATGATAGAAATGGTGTTGTGCTTGCTGGTAACCAGGCAGTCTGTTCGATTTCGGTAATCTACAACCAGATCGAAGATCCGGAGACTGTAATTCGGGTTCTCAGTGAGAAACTGGAACTACCGGAGGAAGATGTCCGGAGACGTGTAGAGAAACGCTCGGTGCGTGAGAAAATCAAAAGCAATGTGGACAAGGAATTGGCAGATGAGATCCGCGCGATGAATCTGGCAGGCGTTATGATTGATGAGGACTACAAACGGTATTATCCGTACAGTACACTGGCATCCCATGTGCTGGGATTTACAGGTAGCGACAATCAGGGTATTGTCGGGCTGGAAGTATACTATGATGATCTGTTGATGGGCGAAAATGGCAGCATCAACACCGTTACAAATGCCAGAGGCATTGAAGTGGAAAATATGGCGGAGAGAAGAGTGGAAGGCACAGCCGGACAAAATCTTGTCACGTCCATAGATATAAACATCCAGCAATATATCACGCAGAAAGCGCTTGAGGTGCTGGAGAAAAAACAGGCAAAACGCGTATGTATTATCGTGATGAATCCGCAGAATGGAGAGATCTATGCACTTGCGGATGTGCCGGAATACAACTTAAATGAACCGTTTACATTGAATTATGAGACGGACGAAACGGTAACGCAGGATATGTGGAACCAAATGTGGAGAAACTATTGTATCAGTGATACCTATGAGCCGGGTTCGACGTTCAAGATTGTGACAGCGACAACTGCTTTTGAGCAGGGCGTGTTGCGCGTGGAAGATCAGTTTTACTGCCCGGGTTATCATATTGTGGAGGATCGCCGGATTCGGTGCCACAAGGTTGCCGGACATGGGGCAGAAACCTTCCGGGAAGGTATCATGAATTCCTGCAATCCAGTGTTTATGCAGGTTGGGGAACGCATTGGCGTGGATGGTTTCTATGATGGTTTAAGAAAATTAGGGTTGTTTGAGCAGACGGGGGTCGACCTGCCGGGAGAGGCAAATTCCATCTTCCATAAGCAGGAAAAGGTAGGACCGGTCGAGCTTGCAACGATGTCATTTGGACAGTCGTTTCAGATTACGCCGTTACAGTTGATGCGTGCAGCAGCTGCGGTAGTAAATGGCGGGAATCTGGTCACACCTCATTTCGGTGTGTATACGACAGATGAAAATAATAATGTCACTGAGGTTTTGAAATATGAGACGAAGACAGGAGCAGTAAGTACAGCAACCAGCGAGACGATGAAAGGACTGCTCGAAGCAGTCGTTGCAGAGGGCACCGGACATCGGGCGTATATCGCAGGGTATTCGATTGGTGGCAAGACGGCAACAAGTGAGAAACTGCCGCGAAGTGAGAACCGTTACATTTCATCCTTCCTTGGATTTTCACCGGCGGACAATCCGCAGGTTATGACACTGATTCTGATTGATGAACCGCAGGGTATCTATTATGGAGGTACGATTGCGGCACCGGTCGTAGGTGAGATATACGACAACATTCTGCCGTATCTCGGTATCTACAAGGACGAGAACGCAGAGGAGGAGACGACGCAGACAATCAGCATCGACGATGCTGTGTTTTAAATATTACAATACAAGCGATGGCTTGATAAAGGAGAGAAGATATGAAGTACGACATAATTGTTCCAGCATTGATAGCATTTGGTGTGAGTGTGATCTTAAGTCCGATCATTATTCCATTCTTAAAGAAACTGAAGTTCGGGCAGTTTGTGCGTGACGATGGACCGGAATCGCATCTGAAGAAGTCGGGAACGCCGACGATGGGTGGATTGATCATCCTGTTCAGTATCGTGATTACATCACTCTTTTACATCAAGGATCATAAGGAGATCGTTCCAATCCTGTTTGCAACATTGGGATTTGGTCTGGTTGGTTTCTTGGATGACTTTATCAAGGTTGTTATGAAGCGGTCACTTGGACTTCGTGCATGGCAGAAGATGTTGGGACAGTTTTTGGTAACAGGTGTTTTTGCATATTACATTCATGCATATACGGATCTTGGAACTACGATGATTATTCCATTTACACATAAGGTCGTTGACCTTGGATGGGTTTATTTCCCATTGATGTTCTTCGTTATGCTTGGTACAGCAAACGGTGCGAACTTTACAGATGGCCTGGATGGATTGGCATCCTCCGTTACCGTATTGATTGCAACCTTTTTCGCGATTGCATCTATCGCGGCAGGCTCTGGTGTAACACCGATTACATGTGCAGTCGTAGGAAGCCTGCTTGGCTTTTTGGTATACAATGTCTATCCGGCACGTGTGTTCATGGGAGATACCGGATCACTGGCATTGGGTGGATTTGTTGCGTCGACAGCGTATATGCTGCAGATGCCACTGATTATATTGATCGTTGCATTTATTTATCTGGCAGAGGTGCTTTCTGTTATTATTCAGGTTGTAAGCTTCAAGACAACTGGAAAGCGAGTATTTAAGATGGCACCGATCCATCATCATTTTGAGCTTTGCGGATGGCCGGAGACAAAGGTCGTTGCGATCTTCTCGATCGTTACAACGATTCTGTGTCTGATCGGAATTCTGGCAATTTAGGAACGTTAGATAGAATGGAAAAGAGGGAAAACGATGTTCGATAAGAAAGTATTAGTTGCAGGAGCAGGAAAAAGTGGAATCTGTGCAAGTGAGCAGCTTCTTCGAAATGGAGAGCAGGTTGTGCTGTTTGATGAGAACCCGAAGGGTACACTCACAGAGGCAGTCATTCTTGAGAAGCTCGGGTTTGACAAGAAACCAGAGGCTTTGACGATCTGGCTTGGTGCGCTGACTGATGAACTGCTTGCAGATATTTCCTGTATGGTTATCAGTCCGGGTATCCCGGTCGATGCACCATTTGCGCTCAAGGTAAAAGAAGCAGGTATTCCGGTGTGGAGTGAAATCGAGCTTGCATATACTTACGAGAAGGGTACAGTAGCCGCCATCACAGGTACGAACGGAAAGACGACAACGACTACATTGGTTGGCGAGATCATGAAAGCCTACAACGACAAAACATTTGTCGTAGGAAATATCGGAATCCCATACACAAGTCTGTCTGATCAGAGCAGTGCGGATTCGGTGACGGTTGCAGAGATCAGTAGCTTCCAGTTGGAGACAATTCATACATTCCGCCCACATGTGAGCGCGATACTCAATATTACACCGGATCATCTGAACCGGCATTATACATTTGAAAACTATGCGAACTGCAAGCTGGATATCACGAAGAACCAGACGAAGGAAGATTATGCAGTGATGAATTACGATGATCCGGAGACGGTGAAGCGTATTGATAAGGTTCCGGCAACGGTGATTTTGTTCAGCCATAAAAAGGAACTGGAGTCCGGTGTAATCGTCAAAGATGGTGCGGTTGTGATCCGGGAGAATGGCAAAGAGACTTATGTGATGCCGCTTTCTGAGTTCCAGCTGCTGGGAGATCACAATATAGAGAATCTTTTGGCTGCGGTTGCAATATCTTATTATATGGGAGCAGATATTGCCACGATCCGTAAGGTCTGCGGCGCATTTAAGGGTGTGGCACACCGGATCGAATATGTGCGCACATTAAATGATGTGAATTATTATAATGATTCCAAAGGAACAAATCCGGATGCAGCGATCAAGGCAATCCAGTCGATGGTGCGTCCGACGTATCTGATCGGTGGCGGTTATGATAAGAAGTCTACTTACGATGAGTGGATAGAGAGCTTTGACGGCAAGGTAAAATGTCTGCTTCTGATCGGACAGACAGCACAGGATATTGCAGACTGTGCAAGAAAGCATGGATTTGAAAACATTGAAATGATGGATGACTTGAAACAGGTTGTGGAGTATTGTCATACACATGCACAGCCGGGCGATGCGGTGCTTCTTTCGCCGGCATGCGCAAGCTGGGGGATGTTTGACAATTATGAGCAGCGTGGAGATATGTTCAAGGAATATGTAAATGCGCTTTCATAAGGAAAGCGGAAATGGAAAGAAAAGACAGGGGTGTCTGAGCTATGGCATATGGCAGAAGAAAATTGAAAAAGAATAAAGTATTCGCAACCGGCGGATACATTGATTATCAGACGATTTTCTTGGTTGTCGTTTTGCTTGCGTTTGGTGTCATGATGGTGTATAGCGCGAGTGCATACCGGGCGACACTTTCCGGGCTTTCCAGCGGATATTTTGCGATGCGTCAGGGTATGATCGGGTTGGCAGGAATCGTCGTAATGATGTTGATATCCTGTTTTAATTATCAGTTTTATAAGCGTCCGGTGATGCAGCGGCTGATCGTGACAGCGATGATTGTCTGTGCCGGTATCGCACTGGTGCTTGGTGTATCCTCCAATGGTTCACAGCGTTGGATCGAGGTCGGTGGTATTCAGTTACAGCCATCCGAGATTGTAAAGCTGCTGATTATCCTGTATCTGCCGAGTGTTTGTGTGAAGCATCCGAAATACCTGACCTCTTATCAGGGAATCATCCGGCTGATCGCACCGTGTATTGTCAGTGCGGGTCTGATCGCGAAAGAGAACTTAAGTACTGCGGTTGTCTGTGTGGCAATCATGGTCGTCATTATATTTGTGGCATGTCCGGATTATAAAATTCTGGTTATGCCGGTCGTTGCACTGGTGATTGCCGGTGTACTGCTTATCACAACCGTTGGTTATCGTGGCGATCGAATCGATGCATGGCTGCACCCGGAGACGAGTGATTCCGGATACCAGACGATGCAGTCTCTGTATGCAATCGGTTCCGGTGGATTGTTTGGAAAGGGCTTGGGACAGAGTATCCAGAAGCTTGGATTTTTGCCGGAGTCGCACAATGATATGATCTTTGCGATTATCTGTGAAGAGCTTGGACTGTTCGGCGCGCTTTGTGTTATTGCATTGTTTGTCATGCTGATCGTACAGCTTCGCTATATTGCGAACCATGCTAGAGACCGGTATGGTGCATTGGTTGTAACCGGTGTTATGACACATATTGCAGTGCAGATGATCATCAACATCGGTGTTGTTACCAATGTCATCCCGAATACAGGTGTCCCACTTCCATTTATCAGTTATGGTGGTACATCGCTGGCGTTCCTGATGGTAGAGATGGGATTCGTGTTAAGCGTGTCGAGACAGATGCTTCCATACGAGGCACCAACGAAAGAAGAGCTGCAGATGCAGCGGTAAATCAGAGCGGTACATAGAAACAAAAGGAGAATCGTTTTGAAGAAACATTGGATTGTATTGTTTATACTTGTAGTGATACTTGGAACGCTTGCGTATCTTTCGACATGGACAGTTGATAAGGTGCAGGTGGAAGGCTGTGAGATTGTAAATACACAGTCGGTCAGTGATGCGATGAAGGAAGAAGCACCGCTGGACAACACATTGCTGTTGTATATCAAAAGTAAAATGAACAAACTGAAAGATCTGTCTTTTGTAAGCAAGATGGATCTGGAACTAACAGATAAAAACACGGTAACCGTGACAGTTTACGAAAAATCCATAGCCGGCTGTGTGTTATACAAGGGCGACTATGTGTATTTTGATAAAGATGGTATAGTATTGGATTCGTCGAAGAGACGTGTCGGAAGTGCACCGCTCATCAAAGGTCTGACCTTTACCGAGTGGAGCATCGGCAAGAAACTGCCGAGTGACGACGACAAGAAATTCCAGACAATACTGACTATCACGCAGTTGGTGGAAAAATACGATCTGGAGATTGACGGTATCAAGTTCACCGCTGAAAATGAAATTGTCCTTCAACACGGAGGCATTACAATCGAATTGGGAGAGGGGGAATATCTGGCGGTTCAGATGATGAATCTGGGCAACATACTGAAAAATCTGGAAGGTATGTCCGGAACATTGTATATGAAAGACTTTGATTCGGAAAATGCAACTGCGAGCTTTAGCAAAAATTAAGTGAATTTTACGTAAACCTATTGATTATTTCAACAAAAACCTATATTATATAGGATAATAATGCGCAAATAGAATAAAGGAGGAAAAGACCTTGCTTGAAATAAAATCGAATGACGAGAAAACCCCTGCAAGAATCCTTGTGATTGGTGTAGGTGGAGCTGGTAACAATGCAGTAAACAGAATGATTGATGAGAATGTGGAAGGTGTCGAACTGATCGCCATCAACACAGACAAGCAGATCTTATCACAGAATCGTGCAACAACAAAGATTCAGATTGGTGAGAAGCTGACAAAGGGACTCGGTGCAGGTGCAAAGCCTGAGATCGGAGCAAATGCAGTAGAAGAGAACAGAGAAGAGATTACCGATATCATGAAGGATGCCAATATGGTATTCGTTACCTGTGGTATGGGTGGTGGTACTGGTACAGGTGCTGCTCCAGTCGTAGCAGAGATTGCAAGAAATCTTGGAATCCTGACTGTCGGCGTTGTAACAAAGCCATTCTCTTTCGAGGGTAAGCCTCGTATGAACAATGCCATCAACGGTATTGCAAAGTTAAAAGAAAACGTAGATACTCTGATTGTCATTCCAAACGACAAGCTGTTACAGATCTGCGATAAGCGTACAAGTATTCCAGAAGCTTTGAAGAAGGCAGATGAGGTATTGCAGCAGGGTGTACAGGGTGTCACAGACCTGATCAACAAGCCGGGTCTGATCAACCTTGACTTTGCAGATATCCAGACAGTAATGCGTGACAAGGGTGTCGCTCATATCGGTATCGGACGTGCCAGTGGTGATAACAAGGCAGTGGATGCAATCAAGTCTGCTATGGACAGCCCATTGCTGGAGACAACCGTCAGTGGTGCAAGCGATATCATTGTAAACTTCTCGGGAAATATTGGTATTGTGGAAGCATACGATGCAATCACATACCTGACAGAAGTCGCTGGTGACGGCGCAAATATCATATTTGGTACTGTAGATAATGATGTGATGGGTGAGGATGTATGTATCACAATCATCGCAACAGGTATTGAGGACAATGCGGCAACACAGCCGGTTATGCAGAATCCAGCAAAGCCTTCTGCTGTAAAGCCGACAGTAGCACCAGTTGGTAAAACTCCTACATATGCGAGCCAGCCAATTACAAGTGTAAAGCCAATGGGAACCGCTACAAAGCCATCTTTCATGTCCACTCCAGCAGCGAAGCCATCGGTAAGTGCTGACATTTCAAGTGCAGCAAAGCCAGCTCCTGCAAAGAGAGAGACAGGCAATGGCGGCGGAATCAAGATTCCCGATTTCCTCAAGCGTGGATAAGTAAGCAGGAACTAAAGGGACTGTTGTATTGTATGTGCAACAGTCCTTTTTCTTATAGTATAGAGGGGAGGACTTATGGGAGACAGAGAAGAAAAAACGGTGTTGTTTGACGAGTCGATGCTGCAGCAATACCAGAAAAATATGACAGGAAAAAGCTCGCTTGTCATTGTAGATGGTAGTGGCATACAGGAATACGACCTGAGCAAATTTGTAGATGGCGCATACACTTTCGGTCGGAATGAAAACAACAGTATCCGATTAAATTCCAGCATTGTCTCAGGTAATCATGGCGAGCTCTATTTGCAGGAAGGCAGATGCTATATCCGCGACAATCACAGCTCGAACGGTTCTTATCTTGCCTATGGTACGCAGTTTATCCAGATGGCACCCGATCAGTATTATGGCGGCGATGGCAGAGATATGATCGTGCGTCTTGGAACGAACCATTCGATGGATGGCATTGATCCGGTACTCCTGTTGTACAACGGACAGCAGAAGGAAGGCCGTTGGAAGACATATTCCCTGCATGACGGCGACAACAGTATTGGTCGTGCAGCAGACTGTGATATCCGGTTGAAAAACGTTGCGATTTCCAGATACCATGCAGGTGTCCGTAAAGTAAAAAATCAATTTTATGTGTTTGACAATGGTTCAACAAATGGTGTGTTTGTAAATGGAAGCCGGATTGTGAAGCCATATTGTCTGTCAAACAAAGATATCTTTACCATCCTGAATACAACATTTATCTATGATGGAAATGTCCTGTATTACAAGGTGAACCCGGAAGGTATTGCATTAGAGGTACACGACTTAAACAAGGAAGTGCCAGCGAAGGGTGGCAAAAAAACGATTCTGGATAAAGTCAGCCTGAGTATCGGGGCAAATGAATTTGTTGCAATCATCGGTGGTTCCGGCGCTGGAAAGACAACTCTGATGACTGCGATGAGTGGCTTTGATTCCAAGGTGACCGGGCATGTATATTGCAATGGCACAGATCTGCATGAGAATTTCCAGACGCTCAAAAATATTATTGGATTTGTACCACAGCAGGATATCATCTATGAGAATATCACGCTTAAGAAGATGCTTTATTATACGGCGAAAATGAAGATGCCGCAGGATACAAGCAATCAGGAAATTGAGGAGCGGATCGAAGAAGTGCTTCGTATGGTAGAACTTTCGGAGCATAAGGATACTTATATCCGCCGTCTGTCCGGTGGACAGAAAAAGCGTGCTAGCATTGCGGTAGAGCTTCTGGCGAATCCGGGACTTTTCTTCTTGGACGAGCCGACATCCGGACTTGATCCGGGAACAGAAGAACATCTGATGCGGACATTATCCAAGCTGTCAAAAGAGCAGGAAAAGACGATTGTCATGGTAACCCATACGATCAACAACCTTGACTTGTGTGATAAAGTTATCATCATGGGATATGGCGGACGGCTTTGTTATTGTGGTAGTCCGGCAGGAATTAAAGATTTCTTCCATACAGACAATCTCGTAAAGGTCTATGATATTATCACGGCTGATTCAAAGGGCTGGGAGACGCAGTTTAAGATGTCCGGTATCAATGCGGTAAGCGGACAGGTGCGTGAGTCAAACGGAGAGGCAATCAAACCGAGAACGGTGAGTGGATTTGCACAGTTAGGCATTCTGGTACGAAGATATACGACCCTGATCATGAATGATGTACAGCGATTGGCGCTGATCTTCGGACAGCCGTTGATCATTGGATTGCTGTTAACGTTGGTTGCACGTTCCGGTATTTATGAGTTGTTCACGGAGACACAGTCGATCTTATTTACGTTGATGAGTGGCGGTATCTGGATGGGACTTCTGAACACGATTCAGGAGGTCAACAAGGAACGTGTCATTCTGAAACGAGAATATATGGGTAATCTGAAGCTTCCAATCTACATGCTGTCGAAATATATTGTGCAGGGTGTGATATCCCTGATTCAGGCAGTGATACTTGTTTTGACATTCGTGTTGATCAAGGGTGCACCGGACTGTAAGGGTGTGATCTTCTCCAATGCGACAGTGGAAATAATCGTATTGATCTTCCTTACGATTTATGCAGCGGCAGGTATGGGATTGCTGCTTTCTTCTATTACGAAGAGTGCGGACCGGGCAATGGCGATTGCACCGTTTGTGTTGATCGTGCAGTTGATCTTCTCCGGTATCCTGTTTGAGTTAAATGGTGTGACAGACAAGCTTTCGTATCTGACGTATTCCCGTTGGGCGATGGAATCCATCGGAAGCACCTGTGACCTGAATTCGCTAGATCCACCGGGACAGGAAGAGAGCGAACAGGTTGAGGAACAGTTTGACGATCTGGTTGCCACCTGTAACGATGCGATTGCAGAGATGCAGGAAGCCTACGATGAAAAGATCAATGAATTGCAGGATGCAGTAGAAACCTATTCTGCACTTGCAAACAATCCGCAGACCTTCGAGGAATACACATCGGAGCCGCAGACGATTGAGGCAGAGTATGAACCGGCCGAGACGGAAGAGAACAAGATGTATGTACGTTCCAAGGCAAGAACGGTTCGTTCATGGCTGATATTGTACGGTTCCACATTCCTGTGCGCAGGAGTAAGTGTATTAGTTTTAAGAAAATTAAAAGATGAACAGAGATAACAGAATAGAATAAGATAAGGGGGATTTGTTTCCCTGTAAAGTGTAAAAAGAGTTGGTTGTCCGTTCATATTCTAAAGCAGACCGTTGAAGCACGTCGGTACTTAATGAGTGCGAAGCACGAATTTAGTACCGTTACGTGCTGAACCGAGAGGGAGCGCGTCTGCGTAGAATATGAACGGACAACCAACTCTTTGTATTTTATAGAAGGGAAGTAGAATTTCCCATGACGTTTATGACTTTACGCATATTCTGCTGTGTCGCGAGTTCGAACAAATGTGAGAGAGAGTCGTCCGAATCACTTTCAGAGCTTAGGCTTGTACTTCCGAGTACGGAGATGATATCAACCATGTTCGCGTAGTGGCTGGTGAGTAACTGGTACTCCGCGTAGGATAATACTTTTTGCAGGCTCTCCGTGTCTGTCGTATCTACATTCTGTAAGGATGACAGAATCGTAGAGATCGGATTCCCATAAGAGGAAAGCAGGCTGCCTGCACTGAAATCGGAAGCGGATGTTCCGCTTAATGCGGAAAGACCACTCTGCATGGATGTATTTGAATATGTGCTTTGGTTCGTTGTAAGTGTGGAAATGGCAGAGATGATCTCTTTGATCTCTGCAAGGATTTCCGCATTTTTTTTCGCTGTTTCGGAAGAAACAGTTGCTTCATTTGAAGTATTGGAATTTCTGCTTGTAGCCGTTCCGGTATTGGAAGAGGTATTTGCAGAAGGGGTTACCGTGACTGTGTTTGCAGGAACCGATACGCCGGTCTGCATCAGACTTGTCACCTTGGCAACATAATTCTGCGTCTCGGTAAATGGTGGTACGCCGCCATATTTTTTCACATTGCCACATCCGGCATTATAGCCTGCGATCGCAAGCGACTGGTTTCCCTGAAACATATTCAGAAGATCCTTTAGGACGGCCGCACCGCCCATGATATTCTGATAGGCATCGTAAGGATCGGATACCCCATACGCGCTTGCCGTGCTTGGCATAAGCTGCATGATGCCCATAGCACCGGCGGAGGAGGTTGCATTTGCCTGAAAACCGGACTCCGTATAGGCGATTGCTTTTAAGAGCCGTTCCGGCACACTGTATTTATCGGCGGCTTCCTTGAAGATGGAATCAAGGTTCGTTGTGACAGATGCCTGGTTCAATTTATCGGTTTCTGTGCGAAGCATACCATCAAAATTGGTTGTTGTTTCCGATACGGATTGGGTACGATTCGGCGTTGCAACAGCACTGCTGTCGTTCACATAGCCGACACCTTCGATAAATACCATGATTCCTTCCTCCCTTCGTTTCCTTCATAGATACTTCAAAGGTATCTTAGTTCTGGAAAATTGTCAAGAAAATTCACGGATTATGTTGAAATATTCTCCCGGGTATATAAAGTATAGCGGCTGCACAGGAACCAAGAAAGATAGCTGTACTGAGTGTAGCAGAATGCCATATCTTGTCATAACAAATCATGCACAGACATTCCAGAATAATCGTGATATAGGAATTTCTTCGAACCTGTGTAGAATTTATATATGTCTGGCATATTGGTTTTCCGATTGCGATTCCAGCGAGAATGATACCATATATGGACAGTTTAATATATAAGCCGGGAAGAATGGGCAGTTTCAGCAACCACAAGAAAAACAGCCCATAAATGGTGCTGTATAGCATACAGCGTATATGGGATTTTGCATGGAAACCTCCGATATGATTTCGTAAAAACAAGAATGAAATTAAAAAGTAAACCATACCAAAGATGCGATGCGTAAAACAGGAATATATCAGAAAAAAGAAGAAAGGAATGCAGAGATTTAGCAAACATTCAATACCATAAGATACTACTGCAATATCATCTTTTGTAACAGTATTTTTGGTGGATAGAGATATTAATTTTTGGGCTAGTCGATGAGCGAAAGTTTCAATCATATTGGTTCTCCTATGTTCAGGATATATCGTAGCACGAGGAAAAGAAAAAAATGCAAAAAAAAAGTATAAAGAGTGTCGTTCACACCCATCAGGATGTCGTTCGCACCACGAGGGATTGAAATTTTTGATTTGTGTGTTATGTTGGAAAAACAGAGGGACTCGAGTAATAAAATCTGTGAACTACAAAGGAAGGGGGATAATGCTATGGCAGAAAGAAAACAAACATCAAGGGTGGCAGATCTGCTGCGGAAATCAGTAGAAGCAGTAGCAGAGAAAAAAGCAAATGCAAATTGCTTTGGCTTTATGTATGAGCCAAAGAGACCAGAAAAATTAGTTAAAAAGTAAAAAAGAGGAGGTACATGTATTATGCAAAAAGTAAGTAAAGTAAAACGGTTTATCGCAATGACTGCGATGGCAGCAATGCTGTCAATTACAGGACTGGGTGCAGCACAGAACAGTGCGCAGGCGAATACAAAGGATGAGGCATGGTCGTTTTCGTTGGCTGCTAATTCATACGGTTTTCATTTCATTAAGTCAAGACCAAAGGAGAATGATTCAAAAATTTATTTTTATTGGAGTAGTACATATGGAGGTAATTTGAAAGCATTAACTGTGACGCCGTATGGCACAGATTCACATGGAAACATGGTTAAAGCAGGTACGAGGGACCGTGGAGAAGCAACATATTCTGTCAATCAGACAGGAAAATACAGAATCACGAATTATGTTCATGAGTTAGGTTTGCCTCAGGCAACGGTAGGCGTTCGATCAAAGACAGGTTCAGGTACAGCGAAGGGCGTATGGAGTCCGGATTGTGCAGGAACTTATGAAACTTTGCAGTAAAAAATAACGGAATAAATAGTAAGCATCTGTGTTTAGTTAGTGCAGATGCTTACTTAGATATTCGAAAGGGTTGTGGATTACGATGAAGAAGAAAATATGGGTACTTTTACTGGGCATACTGGTATTGGCAATAGGTGTAGTCATAGTGGGGATATTGAAACGAAATGCTGAAAAAGAGGATACGGCAGAACAAAAGGAAGCGGTTCATACAGTCATAGAAAGTGATGAGGAAAATATGGTGGAAACAGATGGGGAACCGAATGAGGAACAACAATATTTCGAACAGTTAGAAAAAGACAAAGCAAAGGCAGGAACGATTTATTCGAGAGACAGTTACCCGATATACAACGGCTTTGGCTTTAAAATAATTGATTTTAAAATTTTTAATACTTATAAGGAGTTTACAGAAAGTGAATACTTTAATCCAGATTTTGTATGTTATGATCCGACAAAACTGAATGGATTTACGGAGGAAGAACTTTCGGAGACTATGCTTGCATATGCGGAAGTTGAGATTACAAATGAGGACCGATATGAAAAGGAATATTTGGTCAATAATGCGGTTATTATATGCGCAGGAGATGGATCAAAAGATAAAGAAGGCTATTATAATTTTGGTGGAGCGGATAATTGTTATGCAAGTATGGTAGATAATTGGAAGAATTTTAATGATGAAAAAGAAAGGGATTATTTCCATATTGAACCGGGAAAGTCCATAACAATACAGATTGGTACGGCCGTTCAATATGCTTTGGATGGAAGAATAGTCAGAGCAGACAAAGTGTTTGATAATCCTCAATATTATCTTCAAGTACAAGGGAATGTTCCTTCCAACGGAGAACAATCCGTTTTAGAAAAAGATTTAACACATATTTTTATTGAATGTCAGTAAAACTGTGGATAGTGTCAAGAGACGTATGAAAAAACGTAACGAGGACGGAGAAAGTTATAGTAGGCAAACCAGAGCGCAAGGTCATAGTTGGCACCGTCGATGTTATCAAATCCGTTTGTCGGTCTGTTTGATGCTTTGTAAGTGCGATTGAGACGTTCAATCATCTGCTTGTATGGACGGAACTCTTTTGATACAGCATCGTCGTTGGTAAGTCCAATTACCTGGGTGATATCAAATTATATTTTACCTTTTGAATGTCTGAAGAACTGCTGTGCAGCTAAAGGATAGGCTCTGTATCCGTCAGCAATAAACCGGAAATTCTTGGGGATCTCCTTCAGGTGTTTGAAAGCCATACGCATGGACATGATGCATGGACCAACGCCATGGTTATCAGATATCTGATAACCGATGATTGAACGTTTTGCAGCGTCCATGATAAACCAAATGTACCCTTTGATTCCACGGATTTTGATGTATGTCTCATCGGCAGTAAAAACGTTTTTACCTGATAATTATAGTTATCTACAAAGGGTTTTACGCATATGGCTGCGGTTTTGAGATAGTTTGCAACCTGCTGGTGAGAGATCTTGATACCATGGATCTCGTGAAGTGCGTGGGCAGTTTTGTGCAGGGATAATCCGAGATTGACTTTGTAGGAAAGACATAATCCCATGACATTCTGATCAAACTTGGAGAATCTGAGAGATGAAGCGTTCTTAGGCGGGGAGTTTAAGTCCATGCGAAAGAAATCTATCTGGAATTCGCGGTAGATATAGTGGAGTTTGTACTTGTATTTATTCTTTTGTAGATCTGCTTTATCAACTTTTTTGAGGTTTCGGAGATAGTAAGGACATTTCGGATTAATATATTTATGTATAACGAAGTGTTTGCGGTCTTTCGTATGTACGAGAGTGTGGCTGCAGTGAGGGCATTTCAAGACATGCGTTTTTGAAAATCTGCTTCAGCATTAGGCTTGAAACGAGATTGGCATACTTTGCATAAGATCTGGGTCTGTTTTTTTCCATCGTTCCACATGAGGTAATGGAACGGAACATTACAGGAGAAACAGCGGAGATCTTCAGGAACGTTGCATTCGCCATGACGGAACACGGGTTTGATTGTCTTGTGGTATCGCTGTTCATAGTATCCAATAAGATCCTTCCAATCCCAATCCTGCTTGTAGGAAATGATTTTTGGTAGTTTGTCGATTTTGAATTTTTGATACTTTGGAGAGTGTGAATCGTCAAAAGCCCACTGCTTGAGAGGAATGTATTTACAGATAAAGTTAAAAGTTGACCAATAATTTTATATTGGTATTGAATGATGTTAAGTAAATAAAGTATAATGTTCATGGCAATAACCTTTCTATGATGATAATGGTTTGTGGTGAATTCATTATACTTCTTTTTAGGGGGGTATTGCTTTTTTATTTGTAAAATCCCTTAAAATAAAAGATTTATAAAGAAAAAATGGAGTGTCTTTTGACACTACCTTTGAATTAAGGAGAAGGATAATATGAAAAAACGGGTGATATTTTTTTTAGGCAGTGTTATTTGCTTTTCCGTGATTATTGGCATGATAGGCTTTGTAAAAAATAAAAGCTCTATTGGAAATGGGAAAGTAACGACAGAAGAAGTATCATCGTCCGTGGCAGCAGAAACTGCCACGGATATGGCTGCATCGGCATCAGATAAAGATGAAGAACAGCAATTTTTTGAGCAGGCAGTAGAAAATAAGGAGAAAGTAGAACAGGATGGTTCCGTATTTTCCAAAGGAAGCTATCAGATATATAATGGATTTGGATTTACTGTCACGTATTTCCACGTATACGATACATATGAAGAGTTTGTAGAGAGTGAGCATTATAATTCGGACTACGTTGAGACAGAGCCTAAGGATTCCAAATGGATAACAGAAGAGTTTGATAATGGAGCGAACTTTGTATATGCGGAGATTGAGGTAACAAACGAGGATCGGTATGAGAAGGAATTTTTGCCAACTATGTGTGAGATTGTGTGTACACAGGATGATTATATCGCATATGTAGACGGAAAGAGTTTCTATGGGTATGCGTATAACGATTTCTATATGTCAAAAAGAGACGGCTGGGAAGAAATACAGGGTGCGGAGATCGAAAAACTTGCCAGATATTATCAGATTCGACCAGGAGAGACGGTAACGATAGCTATTGGAGGAACCAGTTATGTTGAATGTTATACAGAAGGGGATGGGAATGGCGAAGATCCATATGAATTCATAGGAGAGAAATCCGTGGAAGAGGTTTTCACTTCTCCGAAATATTATCTGGAAATAGCTGGGGATATGCCATCTTCTGGATATCAGGCATGGCAGGAAAAAAATATCCGTGATGCGTTGACACACATTTATATAGAGTGCCAATAACTATGAAGGAGAAGCATGTCATGAAAAGAAAAAAGGTCTTGATTTTAATTGGTATCCTGCTTGCGGTAACTGGACTGGGTCTGCGTATCTGGTATGTGAACACCCATACATATTCACCAGAAATAAGGGAGGTTCCGCAGGGACAGACAGCGGAATATTGTGGACTTTCGTATACAATCGTAAATGCCGAGATGTGGAACAGCTCAGATTTCTATACACAGCATCCAGAGCTTACCGATTATCAGAATCCGAACATACCTGCAGATGAGATGAAACTATTGGTTGTTGAATATCAGATTGGAAAAGTACAGGAAGTAAACAAACTGGATCTTTATATTCCGATTCAATATGTGCATTTGTTTAACGGACCAGATCCATTTATGACGCAGGATATGAATCCGTCTCTTTCGGATGGGAACTTCCAGTCGGGTGATACAGTCGTGATTCCGTATGAAATCTATAAGGCAAATTTATCGGAAGCGCAATGGAAGGATGTGGAGAATGGAAAGATGGAGTATGAGACTGTACTCGGAACGTATCCGGTCAAGACGGAAATGAAGATTCAGGATATCCGGTATGAAGGAGGAAAGGGACAGTGAAAGAAGTTATTACAACAGAGATGAAAAAAGCATTCCGTTCCAAAGGATTTCTCGTAGCAGCATTGTCCGGCGTTCTGCTCGCAGTCATACAGACAATCTGGGCGTATCAGAATATTTATCAGGTAAATATGAAAGAAAGGAATCATATTCTTGGATTACCTGTGACCGATGAACATTACGGTTCATGGTTTCAGACCTGTATCATGCAGGGGTGGATCGGATGTGAATATTACTCATCTTTTAATCAGTTCCTGTTTTTGGCGCTGCCTCTTTTTGCAGTGTTACCATACAGTATTTCCCTGTATTCGGAATGGAAATCCGGGTATGCAATGCAGATGCTTGTCCGGCGGGGAAGAAAGCAGTATATCATAAGCAAAGCGGCAGCAATTTTTATAAGTGGGGGCTGTGCGGCTGCCTTGCCGCTGTTGGTAAGTCTGTTACTTTCCGCCTGTTACCTTCCAGCGATTGGAATTGATTCAATTTCCATGCAGAATGTCGTGGGTAATTCCATGATGTGGAGTGCGCTTTTCTTTGAAAATCCAGTGCTATATGCCATCAGCTATACAGGAATTGTATTTGTATATGGGGGAATCTATGCAGAAATTCCACTTCTGTGTGTCGGATGGATGGAAAACAGATTCGGTACATTGATATTTCCCATGTTACTTCACTGTATGCTGTTTTATGGTGTGTATAATTTGTTCCCGGAGTTTGCAGCTTACAATCCGGCTATGTTTGTAAATCCGAGCCAGCTGGTTTTTGGGATAACATTTCGTGGGATTGTGAGTGTAACAGTTGCGATTCTGGCAGTGGAAGGATTACTGTTATGGCTTTCAAACCGTCGGCGGGATTTTCTATAATGTCCGGTGATATCTGTCAAGAGAGGAGTGTGCAGGGAAAATGGAGATAAAGTTAGAACATGTGACAAAGAAGATAAAGGGAGTTCCGGTATTGCAGGATGTGACAAAGACATTTACCGGGGGCTGTATCTATGGTTTAAGTGGCAAGAATGGCTGTGGGAAAACAATGCTGATGCGGACGATGGCAGGACTAATCTATCCGACCAGCGGAGTTGTGAAGATCAATGGAAAGACGCTCGGAAAGGATATTTCTTTTCCGCCAAGTATGGGACTTCTGATTGAGAATCCTGCGTTTCTGCGGGGATATACCGGCTTGGAGAATCTGGAGATACTGGCGAAGGTGCAGGGCGGTGTGCCGCAGGACGAAATCTGGGCGACGCTGGAACAGGTTGGGCTTGCCCCCGACGACAGACGGAAGTATTACAAGTATTCGCTTGGCATGCGTCAGCGGCTTGGAATTGCGGCTGCAATTATGGGAAAGCCGGATATTATCCTGCTGGATGAACCGATCAATGCGATCGATGCGGAAGGTGTCAGTGTAATCCGGGATGCCATCCGGGCACTGATGGACGACGAACGGATTATCATCATTGCCTGTCACGACAAAGAGGAAATGGAGTATATGGCGGATACGGTTTTGCATATGTCAGAGGGACGGTTGGAGGAGGAAGCATGATATGAGATTATTGCACTTCTTGGAATATGATATCAGTGAGGGACTGATCCGGTTTTGGAGAAGGTATCTGTGGCTTATCGTACTTGTCTTTATTACGTGTCTTTTGCTCGACCGGGCGAGTGGAGACTATCTGGGAATGTATGGTGAAAGCTGGTCACCACTTGGGTATATAGTCAATGCGTTTTGGGGGCAGAGACCATTTCATTTTAACCAGAATACACCGGATCAGTTCAGACTTCCACTGGCGTGGATTCTGCAGTATATTCTGCTTGCATACTGTATTGGAAATTATGTGGAAGAGGATATGCATGGTTTTGGTATGCAGCTTATGTTGAAGAGCCGGAGCCGTGTGTTATGGTGGAGCTCGAAATGTATCTGCTGTGTCTGCATCAACCTGTTTTATTTTCTGCTGCTCTATGGCATGACATACGGATATGCGTGGATTTCGACTGGGAATATGTCGATGTCTGGTCAGCAGATTGCGCTATCTCTTTACTATGGAGAGGAGGTAGCGAATACGTCGATGCCAGAGCTTATTCGGATGACGGTGCTTCTTCCGGTGCTGGCGGGTATCGTGCAGTCGATGATGCAACTTCTGCTATCTCTGTATATGAACAGTGCAGCAGTGATGAGTGTGATCACATTTATTCTGGTGCTGGCATCGTACTATGGAAATCGATTTTTGGTGCATGGATATGCGATGGCGTGCCGGTATTATTCTGACAGTCTGTATCCGCAGGATGAGGTGCTTACAACCGCGTTTGGGATTCCATATCTCATTTGCCTGATTGTGGGATTGGTCGGATGTGGATATGGAATCATACGAAAGCGAAATATTATTTGGTGAAAGAACTTTATTTTTGCATGAATCTTGACATATGGGCACGAACAGACGGAAGATAGCTTCTGCCAACTGACTGCCATGTATTATTGGAGAGGTGAAGGTTATTTTTTATCAGAGATTGAACGTGCAATATATTTACAATACAAGATTTGTGACAACGAACAAAGTTTGATGAAAGCTTATTCATTATTTCATCTAATGATATACGTTCGATGTATATGTTGTCTGTTGTTACAATTAATGTATTGTTTTTTTCTTTTGATATGCTGATGATGTTTGTATATGGAATCCTTATATAAGTCTGGTCGTTTTGATAGTAATAGTAATCATCGCTATGTAGTTGCAGGTATGCATCCATACAGGGGGTGAGAACTTCCAGTGTAATCGGTTTCAGAAGATAATTGAAGGCACGTACAGAATAACCATCAAAGACGTATTCCTGAAAATTAGTCAGGAATATGATATCGCCAGAGTATTGAAGTTCTCGAAGCTTTTTGCAGATTATGATTCCGTTTTCACTGCTGGATGTATTTGGCAGCTTTATTTCTATGTCAGCAAAAAGTAAATCAAAAGATTGAGCGTGATACATGCGAATCAGGGAACTTTCATTTTGCACCCAGACAATTTCGAATGTGTGATGGTATAAATCTGCATATTGTTCTAGTGCATGTTTTGTCTGCATAAATTCTGATGGTGTATCTTCCAATATTATAATTCGTAAATGCATGTTAGTGTTCCTCCGTTGGTAGTTGTATTATAACCTCAAATTTATCATTGGATGGGTTTAGTGTGACAAAACCATTTGCTCGTTCTACAATCTCCTCGATTCGTTTCAAACCGATTCCATGATTTATAATATTTGTCTGCTTGCTGGTTTTTAGCTTGCCATTTTTATCTATGACATAATCACCGATACAACTATTTTCCATGTAAATAGACATCATACAGTTAAAGGGTTTTATCTGGAAATCAATATATCGTTTATCAGGTTCTTTTATTTTCATACAAGCTTCGATTGCATTGTCGAACAGATTGCCAATCAGCGTACATAATTGAATATCATCAATCAGGATGTCTTTTGGAAGAAAGATGCTATGTGTGGTTTTGATATGCTGTGCATGTGCATAGGAAAGTTTGTTTGTAACAATACAATCAATCGGAATATTTCCACTGGAAATAATACGATGTGTCTGATTTAATTTATCTGCGTATGTGTCGATATAGCTGCAGGCTTTCTCGTATTGCTTTTCGTGTAACATGGCTGAGATGACAGTCATATGATTTTGCATATCATGTTTGACTGAACGCAGCTCTTCTACAGAGGAAACAACCTGTTCGTATTGTTTAAGCTCCATTTGTTGTATAATATTTTCTTCCGATAAACGCTGGTTTTGTTCCTGCGTGGTTCCAAGTGTGTATACATAAAGAACAAAGGCAAAAAACAAAAATAATACCAGAAAGAAAATAACGGATAGAAACCGGTTGTTGTTGCCCTGATCTGGTGCATATCCAGTCAATTGCCGGATTAGAATTGCCTGAAGGATGGCAATACATAAGAGTGACAGCAGAATAAAGGCGAGTTTTTCACGAAAAGGCAGACGGAATGTCTGGTTGTTTATACAGAGCAGAATCAAAGTAAATAAGAATAATATCGAGATGTAAATTAAAGTAAAAGGAATTCGCAGCATACCATTTGGAAGGAGCGCTGACAGGTCAATATCCCAAAATGCAGTTGGAACAATCGTGGTCACAGCATCTGCAAGAATGGTTCCGACGGCATAGAGGACAGACCAAAAAAGTAATGTGATCGGCTTATTCTCAAAGAATAAAAAACCATATAAAAAATGAATTCCAATAAAAAACAACAGGATAAAAATAGTCGAACATGAAAATTTTTTCAGAATAAGCAACAAAAATGCCTGTGAGAATAAACAAAGAATTTGGAGCAGATAAGAATAAGATAATTCTTTTTTTTCAAGTTTAGTATTAAATAATAAAAATAATATAGCAACTTCCAATAAATTGATTACGAATTCCCACATAAAGATATCCCCCTTTGTTACTTTGATTCATAGTATACTACATAAATTCGATTCCTGAAACCCGATATTGTATTTATACGGCATTTGGGGTAAAATGCCTATATACTTAGTCATTCGGGGGACGAAGAAATGAGATACATTGCAACTGGACAGGAAGTGTTCAGAATTGATGAATTTGCAACTAATGTAATAGGAATTCCACAGCTCGTACTGATGGAGCGTGCGGCACTCCGGATCGCGGAGCATGTCAAGGAACGGTTTCCGGCAGGCGCGCATGTGCTGATCGTAGTTGAGAGTGGAAATAACGGCGGCGATGGAATCGCAGCCGGACGAATTCTTATGATGGAAGGATACGATGTCGAGATATACTGGGTAGATGGATTGAAGTCAGCCAGCACTGGTTTCGATGCGCAGTATGCAATCGCCAAGAAGCTGAATATGAAGTTTGTGGATGAGCTTGTGAACGCCGGATATGATGTGATTATCGACGGCATCTTCGGTGTTGGTCTGTCACGTGCCGTAATGGGCAGACAGGCAGAAGTAATTAAAGCATTAAATGATATGGATGGTTATAAGTTAGCTATCGATGTACCATCCGGAATCGATGCGACAACCGGGTTCCTGCTCGGTACGGCGTTCCATGCGGATGCGACTGTGACATTCGGGCTGATGAAGCTCGGACTTCTCATGGGTATGGGATATGAGTACGCAGGAGAGGTATCTGTGGTCGATATCGGATTCCCGAAGCAGGCGATTGATTTTGTAGAGCCACGGTTATACACCTATGATCCAAAGGATGTAGAGGAATTGCTCCCACATAGAAAAAGGGATTCCCACAAGGGAACTTATGGCAAGGTCGGAATCATCGCAGGCAGCAAAAATATGGCAGGAGCGGCACTGTTTTCCGCAGAGGCTGCTTACCGTATGGGCTGTGGGCTGGTGCGTGTGTGCACTGTAGAGGAGAATCGCGAGATTATCCAGTCGAGACTCCCGGAAGCATTGCTTACGACATACAAAGAAGATGATATCGACACGATGCGCAGTGCGATGAAGACGGTCATGGGCTGGGCAGATGTGCTTGTGTTAGGACCGGGACTTGGAACCGGGGAAGCAGCGCAGTATCTGGTTGACAAGGTACTTCGTAGCTTTGATGGCACGGTTGTCTTAGATGCCGATGGAATCAATGTGTTATCCGAGCATATGGATCTGTTTGAGACGATGCATTCGAAGCTCATTCTGACGCCACATTTGATGGAGATGTCAAGACTTACAAATCAGTCGGTGACGGATATTAAGGCGAATAAATACGATCTTGCAAGAGAGTTTGCCAAGCGCCATAATGTGGTCGTTGCATTAAAAGATGCGCGCACGGTGGTGTCCGATGGCGGACTTCAGGCATATATTAATATAACAGGTACAAATGGCATGGCAACAGGCGGATCTGGTGATGTGCTGACTGGAATTATTGCCGGACTTCTGGCACAGGGCATGGATCGGTTTGAGGCGACAAAGCTTGGTGTCTGCATGCATGGTATGGCAGGTCAGGCGGCCGCAGAAGAAAAGGGACAGTACAGCATGATCGCCGGAGATATTGTACGAAGCATCGAGCAGATTATTGCGAAGGAAGCAGAAGAATAGGATACACCGTTTGATAATATAGTTCTAATTGATTGCATACACAGAAGAATTGTTGGAAATACTTGTAATAGTTTGAACAACAATAGGAGTGTGAAGGCATTGATTATCAGACGTGGAGATATTTATTATGCAGACCTGCGCCCCGTCGTAGGATCTGAACAGGGCGGCGTTCGTCCGGTACTTATTATTCAAAATGAAGCGGGAAACAAATACAGTTCCACTGTGATCATTGCGGCGATCACGTCGCAGATGCACAAGGCGAAGCTTCCAACGCATGTAGAACTTGATTCAAGGTATTGCGATATTGCCAAAGATTCTGTTATACTGTTAGAACAGGTGCGCACGATCGACAAACAGAGACTGAAAGAAAAAGTCTGTCATCTGGACAATACGATCATCCGCCGCGTGAACGAGGCGCTGCGCATCAGCTTAGAATTATAAAAGGAGAAATAACAACTATGTCACAAAGCGGACCCAGTGGTTTTCGAAAGTTTTTTTCGAAGAAGGTGGACGAAGACAAAGTAGAAGAAGAGATTCTTTCCATGGTCGAGGAAGGGCATGAACAGGGCTTGATCGAAGAAGGCGAGATGGAGCTTATCAACAACATCTTTGAGTTCGGAGACAAAGAAGCGAAGGATATCATGACACCACGGCAGAAGATTGTTGCTGTGGAGAACACCCAGACCGTGGAGCAGGCATTGCAGCTTGCAGTAGAAAATAATTTTTCCAGATACCCGGTTTATGAGGAGGATCTGGATAATATCATCGGACTTGTACATATCAAAGATCTGATTGCGGTCTATATGAAGGATCCGAAAACACCGGTTGCGGGAATGGTTGACAAAGCAATTGTCACACATCCGACGAAGGATGTATCCGAGCTTTTGCAGCGGATGCAGCGGGAGAAGATCCATATGGCAGTCGTGGTGGACGAATATGGTCAAACGGAAGGCATTGTCACGATGGAGGACATCTTAGAAGAGATCGTCGGAAATATATTGGATGAGCACGATGAGGAACAGCCGGAAGAGATCCAGAAGCAGTCGGAGGACGAATATCTGGTTGACGGCGGAGCAACGTTAGAAGATCTGGAGGATTTACTTGGAATCGAATTCCCGGATGAGGATTTTGAGACGGTAAACGGTTTCCTGCTCTATGAGCATGGACGGTTGCCAGAAGAGGGTGAATCCTTTAAGATAGAATATCAGGGGTATGAATTTATCCCGGTAAAAATAGAAGATAACAGGATTATTACTGTTAAAATCACGAAACTAAAGGAAGAGGAGTAACAAACAATGTCAGGACATTCAAAATTTGCGAACATTAAGCACAAGAAAGAGAAAAACGACGCTGCAAAGGGAAAAGTATTTACGATCATTGGTCGTGAGATCGCAGTTGCCGTAAAGGAAGGCGGACCAGATCCAGCGAACAATAGCAAGTTGCGTGATGTCATTGCAAAGGCAAAAGCAAATAACATGCCAAACGACACGATTGATCGTGGTATCAAGAAGGCAGCCGGTGATGCAAATTCCGTAAACTATGTAACAATTACATATGAAGGCTATGGCCCAAGTGGAACAGCAATTATCGTAAATGCGCTTACCGATAACAAGAACCGTACAGCATCCAATGTAAGAAATGCATTCACAAAGGGTGGCGGAAATGTCGGAACGACTGGTTGTGTATCTTATATGTTTGATGAGAAGGGACAGATTATCATCGCGAAAGAGGACTGCGATATGGACGCAGATGATCTGATGATGATTGCACTTGACGCAGGTGCAGAAGACTTCAACGAGGAAGAGGACAGCTTCGAAATCTTAACTTCTCCGGATGAGTTCACAGCCGTTCGTGAGGCCCTTGAGAAAGAGAATATCCCGATGGCTGAGGCAGACGTTACAATGATTCCACAGAACTACGTAGAGCTTACATCTGAGGATGACATCAAGAAGATGAACCGCATCCTTGACATGCTCGATGAGGATGACGACGTCCAGGACGTGTATCATAACTGGGATGAGTAAAAAAATGCGGCTTGCCAGCATTTTTTTACGAAGACCTTTCTTACCAGCGTAAGCTGGTAAGAGGGATGAGTAGGTAAAGGAGTAACATGCCACTTGTATTTATATTCTTCATTTGGTATGGAATGTATGGCAGAAACAACCCGAAGATATACAGTAAACTGCACGACAAATTTGGTTTGATCGTCTTTTTACTCTTTATATTCAGTGGCTTGTCAAGCTTTAGTTCCAGCTTTGGCGTACTGTTACTGGTATCGTTGATCATAGCTGTTGTCGGTGCTCCGTTCTGGCTTATAGCATGGCTGATATCAAAATCAGCTAAGGGAAAAGCCAGACAGAAGCAGAACGATTATGATTATTATACCCAGCATTACAGCCAGTCGGATGCAAAAGCGGGAATGACGGTGACTGGACTTACAAAGGCTGTACCAAAGCGAAGAAAGATTATTCAGAAATTTAATCAGAAATATGATCTGTATCTGACCGATGAGGAGATTAACCGGATCGTCGATGCATCGTATATGTCAAACTGTTGGGAACGGGAGATTTTAGACATGGATCAAAAGTATGATACCATCTCACAGTGGTATCGTGGGGATTCGGCATGGTTACGAGCATATCTGCATGCGTTTCCAGTGCAGAATGTCACATCGGACTTTGAGAGTCAGAGAAGCATCTGCCTCGATACGTTCTATCAGGTGTTCTCGGAGATTGATCCGGGAAAATACGAGAGTATGGAGAGTTGTGTCAGAGAGATCAACCATCGGTTTATGACGAACTTCGATGATATTACATTTTCGGTTGCACATCGTTTTTTAGCAGACAATGGATATAAGTTTGAACTGCCACATTTCGATGTGCGTGGAGTGAAGTCTGATATCGACCGGTTGAAAGATAAATACGATCAGGAGACTGCCGGCAGTGGCAGCCGGAGTGGATATGAAAAAATGCGCCAGCGTTAAGCTGACGCATTTTTTGTAATGAGTTATTTACTGAATCTGTACCAGACTTGAGCAATGTCTGTTTCCCTGCATATCTTCGAAGATGAACATACCATAATATTCTTCTCCGGCAAGCAATGCATCCCGTATCGGCGTGAAGCCTTCGGAGATTGGGAACGAGCTGTAATTGATCGTCAGGTCTGCCCAGTCTGCATCGTTGAAGTTTGTCAGGTCTTCATTTGAGGTGAAGCGGTGAGAGAAATATCCGAACGCGACATTCTGGTAGTCGTTGATATCGATCTCGTAACGCTCTGGGAAGATCTCATTTCCTTCAGTGTTGATATAATTGTCAATCGGATAAGCTCCCAGAATCTGACCTTCCGGATGTTCGTTGGATACCTCTAAGACGAAATAGGCATACATACTGTCATCGCCTTCAATATCGTCATTGTAGAGGATACTGGAGATCAGATAGCGGGTGTATGTATCTGTCTTTTCCTGTACGGTATACATCAGTTCGTAGTTCTCTTTTGTTGTATCATTTTGCATGTAGGTAATCTGTCCGTCGAAGTCAGCCGTCAGTTTTCCGGTTCCATCGTTTGAGATGGCAGAGCTTAATGCAACCAGATCGTACATGCCGTCCTTTTCCTGATCCTTCTTGGCAATTACAAAATATGCATTCTGTAAAGCAGAAGATTGTTCAGCATTTAATGTAACCGAGAATGTGGAATCATCGTTCATAGTTGGAACGAGATCTTCTGGATTCCATGTTACTGCAAATGCGTTGGTGTCGGTCAGCATACCAGCGAACCGGGAAATGTAGCTTGTATAATTTTCTGCAAAATCAAAGGTTGTGTACATCGGTATCAACGAAGAAGCATATTGCTTCGTGTAATACGGATGATAGATTGATACGCCGTTGATCTTTGACTCATTAGCATCGGAATATACGATCAGTTTGTTCAATGCGTTCGAGAGGGCGCCGGATTCTGCCGGATAGATGGATTTCATATGTAATGCATAATCGCCAAGATCGATGACATCATAGGAACCTTCTGTATAGGAGTAGGCTGCTGCAATTTCCTTTGAATTCTTACGCATAGAAGAAAACTGCGGGTAGGTGCTTTCGTTGAAATCTTTATTGACAGAAGCAAACAAATCATTTAATGCCATCTCACATGTTTCGACCTGACTCAGATCCAATACAGATAAGCAGATTGTCGCATAGGAAAATGGCATGCTGTTCATGTAATCTGTTGTATCCTGCATGTAGCTGTCCACGATTTTCTGTCCGATGTCTTTGCCGCTTTGGAGTGTCTCGATGTCGGCAAGGAAGGAGTAGGACCATCCGCTGCCCGGCTCGGATTCCTGAGAGGCAACCATGTAATTAGCATAAGGACTTAACGTATGCGCAGTCTCGATGTTCGCCATCAGACAGGCGTCAAATCCGATAAACTCCAGCTTGTTTCCATCGTGGAATGGAGAGTCTGCAAACGCCTGATCAAGCTCATCCAAGGTCAGACTGTCATTGGTTGTCTCGTCAAATCCATATCCGAAGAACGCGCCGCCACCGTGATTCCATAAGATCAGGTCGTATTGTTCTGCCGGATAGTTCGTGTAACCGTAATTTAAGAATTCGGTTAGGTTTGACGGATCGCCCATGTTGGAAGCATCCTTGGAAGTAAGCTCTGTCAACGATCCATTCTCAATCTTCAAAATAGAGTTGGCGTCCTCTGGGATGTCACGGTTATGCCAGTTGGAACAGCCGCCAGTGTAGATCAAGACATTCATTTTTGATTCATCATAGCCGGAATCAAGTATTTCTTCGATATCCGTGGAAGCTGCCTGATACTGGCTTTCCAGATCGGAACCAACCATATAGATCATAACGGTTTTTGTGCCTGCTTCCGCCTGTTGTGGATGCTCGGTCACGGAAGCTTCCGTTGTAGGAGACATGGTAGACTGTTCCGTTGTTGTATGGGAATCGTCGTTTGTCAGATCCTTGATTGGACGTTTGGTTACGATCAGTGCAATTCCGATTGCCAGAACAACAACACATCCGCCAATGCCGGCAAAGAGCGGCCATTTTTTCTTTTTTTTCGGTGCTGGTGTTGGTGGAACGGAACCTTGTGGCTGCTGCCCGCTGTACATTTGCTGTCCGTTGTACATCTGCTGCCCGCTGTACATCTGCTGTCCGTTGTAAGATTGCTGCTGATTGTACATTTGCTGCCCGTTGTAAGGTTGTTGGTTGTACATCTGTTGCCCGCTGTACATCTGTTGCCCGCTGTATGGCTGTTGGTATGGTATCTGCTGCCCATTGTAGGATGATTGCTGTCCATATGATGGGTCCTGCCATCCGCAGATGGGACAGATGCCGTATTGATTTAATGCATGTCCGCATGCTTTACAATTCATAGGAAACCTCCCAAAATATGATAAATCAACTATATCATAGATTGCTTAAAACGTGTAAAAAAATTTCCATTTTTCAAAGATTATGCTAGAATAAATCTATATATGGAATATACGCAGAAATAAGTTAGAAATACATAGAAAACAGGAGGAATTATGGAAGTTACAGAGGTGCAGAAAATAACACAGAATGTGATCGCAGAAGCATCGAAAGTTGTGATTGCCGGAGAAGCGGTTGTTGAGAAGCTGTTAGTCGCGCTGCTTGCAGGCGGACATGTGCTGTTGGAGGATCGCCCGGGAAGTGGAAAGACGACGCTTGCCAAGACATTTGCACGACTGCTGGATGTGGAGCAGAAACGTGTGCAGTTTACGCCGGATCTGATGCCGAGCGATATCACGGGATTGAATGTGTACAGTCAGAAGGATGGGGAGTTTCATCTGGTAAAGGGACCGGTATTTACAAATGTTCTGCTTGCCGATGAGATCAACCGTGCGACACCACGTACACAGGCAAGTTTGCTCGAAGCGATGGAGGAAAAGCAGGTGACGATCGATGGAGAGACATTGCCGCTTGCGGAGCCTTTTTTGGTAATTGCAACGGAGAACCCGATCGAGACAACCGGAACCTATCCACTTCCGGAAGCACAGGTGGATCGTTTCATGATGAAGCTTTCAATGGGACAGCTGGATACGCAGGCGAAGCTGCACGTGATGGAGACTTTTATGGGGGAACATCCGCTTCTTTCTCTGAAACCGGTCTGCACGGCGGAGCAGATTGCACAGATGCGAGAAGCTGCAAGAACGGTAACTGTACATCCGTGTATCCGGGAGTACATCGTCCAGATTGTGGAGGAAACCGGAAAAAATCAGGGCATCATGACAGAGGTCAGTACACGTGCGATGTTAGCGCTTGTGCGTGCATCACAATGCTATGCGGCAATGCAGGGAAGAACATATGTGATACCAGATGATGTGAAGCTGCTTGCTCCATGCGTGCTGGCACATCGGCTTCTGACGTATGGAAGTACAAAGGATAACAACGAACGGATGAAGGAGATCGTAGCAACGGTTGAAGTGCCAGTGGAGGATTGGAAGCAGTGAATCTGATTGTTGCACTTGTGATTGCGAGTCTGGTTTATATTGTACAGAAACGTCTGTACGCGAAATGGTGGAACCGGAATCTCGATGTGACAATTTCATTTGAGGATACATGCGTGAGGGAAGGGGATGCAAGTGCCCTGACAGAGGTTATCTACAATGGAAAGTTTTTGCCTTTGCCTGTCTTTCATGTCAAATTCTCGACCGATCGTTCGTTTCGGTTTGCAGATACAGAAAATACAGTCGTGACCGACAGCTATTATCGAAACGATGTGTTCTCTGTGCTTGGCTACCGGAAGATCACGCGGCGGCTGCCGTTTCAGACTGGAAAGCGGGGACTGTATGGCATACCGAGTCTGAATATGACGGCGCGGGATTTCTTTATGACAACGAATTTCGCATATAGCCGGAAATCCGACGCATGGCTGTATGTGCTGCCGAAGCGGGTCGCATCCCCGGAGCTTTCGATGTTCTGTTCCCATTTGCTCGGTGAGTTGGAGACGAGACGAAATCAGATGGAGGATCCGTATACGTTTCGTGGAATCCGGGAATACACCTATGGAGATACTTACGGGAAGATCAACTGGAAGGCAACTGCGAAAGCGTCAAAACTCATGGTAAATATGTATGGTTATACTTCGGAACAGCGCGTGCGGATTCTGCTCAATCTGGAGACGAATATCATGGTAAAGACGGAATATCTGCAGGAGATGAGTATCCGTATGGCGGGAACGATCGCTGAGTATTTTCTGCAACATAAGGTATCGGTGGAACTTGTATCAAATGGGATTGACTGCATGACTGGTGCGTGTGAGCGGGTGGAAGCCGGCATGTCGATGGAGCATGGTGAAACGATCGACAAATATCTGGCACGCATCAAAGAAAATGCAGGAATCGATGCATTTATGCAGATGGTAGATACCGAGATACAGCAGATGGAAGAGCCGATAACGTATGTGATTATTTCTCCTTATTACAAAGAAGATCTGCTTTTGAAGCTTGATTATATGCATAAAAAGCACCCGGAGCTGCACATGGTAGTTCCGTATTATGACATTCAGGATAAGACTGGATGGCGTGGCTATATGCAGGGCGTGGAGGTGAAGTGGAATGAAATCTAAACTGTTACAGGTCACGAAGCTTTTGCACCTTCTATATGAATGGCTTTGCTGCAGTCTGTGCTTTGCCTTTTTTGAAGTTGTGCTTTTGAAACAGGATGTACATTACTTTCTGCTTCCAATCACGGGTGCAATGTTTGTGTATTCGTATATTCTGAGGGAGAAGGCACAGCATTATTTGTGGTTGTTTGTCGGGCATGTGGCGTTGCGGCTGCCGATGCTTTTGCTGCCGGTATCGATGGAGACTCAGTGGTTTTATTTCCTGATTCCTTGTTATCTGTTCTCGGCATCTGTAAAAAGCACATGGAAAAATAAAAGGAAGCAGATGGATGAACTTCCGTGGCCATCCTTTTTGCTGTGCCTGATCGTGTACCTTGTGAGTGGGCATCTCGGTGTGCAGGGACTTCGGATCTATGCTTATGTGACAGCATTGATTCTGCTTTTTCTGTATCTGGCGCTGGTGTACACGGATGGAATGGAAAATTATCTGGACGCGACCAGCCATGTATCGGGAATCCCGATCCGGCAGATACTGTCTGTAAATACGATCATGGTCGGTGCAATCATTCTCTGTCTGACGCTTGGACTCGTGCTTGGCGAAGTGTTTGATTTCCGCAGAGTGATCGAGCTGATCGGGCAGGCGATACTGGCAGTGGTTCGTGTGATCGCGATGGTGATCGGACTTTTCTATCACTATATAAGTTTCTGGTTCCGTGGTGGAGAGGCAGAGACAAGTGAACACCAGCAGTTTGATGATGGCGATGTGCCGTCGGGTATTCGTTCCGTCGGACAGACACTGGAGCCGGTGCTCTATGTCGGATTGATCTGTCTGGGACTGTTTATCGCGTATAAAGTGCTGGTCCGGTTTGTCCGGTTCCTGATGGCAAGGCGTAATATCTCGACCGATCAGGTGGAACTGGTTGTAGTAAAAAAGAAGAAAGAGGAACAGCGGACGCATGCAGATGAAAAACGACGGTTTTTATCACGCAGACAGCGGGCAAGACGATGCTACAAGGACTGCATTGAACGCTATCGCTACGATATTGCACTGGAACAGTCGAAAACCGGGCGGGAGATTGAGACGGAATTAAATGAACAGTCGCTCGCGGATGTGACGGAGCTGACGCGCTGTTATGAGGACATCCGATATGGAGACGCGGAGGTAGACCGGGCATTGCTGCAGAAGATGCGCCGGTTATCCAGCCGGTAGAATCGGACGAGTTTTGACAGAATGTGGCATAAAATGGATTGAATAATCGGAGTGCTTATGCTAGAATTAAAGTAACTTTGTTACGAGACTTTTAGAGTCGGATATGGGAGGACAAAAAACATGAAGAAAGTGGCTTATATTGCATCGGAATGCGTACCGTTTATCAAGACTGGCGGACTTGCAGACGTTGTTGGTACATTGCCGAGAATCTTTGATAAAAAGGAGTATGACGTGCGTGTCATCATTCCGAATTATATGTGTCTGCCGGCAAAATTCAAGGAGAAGATGCGTTATCTGACGCATTTCCATATGGATATTGGCTGGAAGCAGCAGTATGTCGGGGTTATGTATCTGGAATATGAAGGGGTTCCGGTATACTTTATTGACAATGAGTATTATTTCAATGGTTTCAATATTTACAGTGACGATATGAAATGGGATATCGAGAAGTTCTGCTATTTTAGCAAGGCAGCACTTTCCATCCTGCCAAGTATCGGATTCCAGCCGGATATCGTACACTGCCATGACTGGCAGGCAGGACTGGTTCCGGTATACTTGAAGACATTGTTTGCAGACAATCCATTTTACAGTGGTATGAAGTCAATCATGACGATCCACAACCTGCAGTTCCAGGGAAGATGGGATATCAAGACCGTACAGGAGTATTCCGGACTGCCAGATTATCTGTTCACACCGGATAAGCTGGAGATTGACAAGGATGCAAGTATGCTCAAGGGTGGACTTGTTTATGCAGATAAGATTACAACGGTATCGAATACGTATGCACAGGAGATTCAGACGCCTTATTATGGTGAAGGATTAGACGGTTTGCTCCGCGCGAGAAACCAGAGCCTATGGGGCATTGTAAATGGTATCGATTACAAGGATTACGATCCGGCTACAGATAAGAAGATCTATAAGAATTACACATTGAAGAATTTCCGCAAGAACAAAGTGGCAAACAAGCTTGCACTGCAGAAGGAACTTGGACTTCCGGAAGATAAGAATGCTTATATGATCGGTATTATCTCCAGACTGACAGATCAGAAGGGCTTAGATCTCGTTGACCGTGTCATGAACGATATCTGTACCGATGGTACACAGTTTGTTGTGCTTGGTACCGGTAACCGGAAATATGAAGATATGTTCCGGTACTATCAGGGCATTCATCCGGCAAAGGTATCTGCGAATATTTATTATTCGGACGAATTGTCACACAAGATGTATGCAGCGTGTGATGCAATGCTGGTTCCATCCCGCTTCGAGCCATGTGGACTGACACAGCTGATGGCACTTCGTTATGGTACACTGCCTATCGTAAGAGAGACGGGCGGACTGAAGGATACGGTTATTCCATACAATGAATTCGAGGGAAGCGGAACCGGATTCTCATTCGCAAACTATAACGCACATGAGTTACTGAATACGATCAACTACTCAAAGCAGGTATACTTCGACAAGAAGAATGCCTGGGAATGTATGCAGGAATGTGCGATGCAGCAGAACTACAGCTGGTCTAATTCCGCAGAGATCTATCAGAGACTGTACGAACAAGTATAAGAAGTATCATATAAAAAGAAAGCGATTTGATTTTCATCGAATCGCTTTCTTTTTTATGATGATTGTGAAACAGAGAAACATCTATCGGATTCTGTTTGACTTGCGTATTACTTGTCTTTTCCCTTCAGAGCTTTCTCCGCGAAAGCTACCTCATCAATGATCTCTTCCGGCTCAATGCCGGCCTTTAACTTCTCAATCTCATCAATTGTGAGTCCGGACATAAGAGCTACTTCATCTATGGAAATATCCACCTTCAACATGCGCGTTGCAAGGTCGTATTTCGCTTTTGTTGTCTTATTCATAAGGTTAACTCCCTTCAAAAAAATATAACTATATTATTATAAATTTTTCAGATATTCCTCGTTGATGGCGAGTACCTGCTTCATTGCTTCCTCGCCCGGTGCGCCAATCGTATTTCGCTTGCTGACGCAAGTCTTCAGGCTGATTGCATCGTAGATGTCGTCCTCGAATACCGGGCTGATTGCCTTATACTCGCCGATGGACATATCAAGCAGGGATTTATCATGCTCGATGCAGTAGAGTACAAGCTGACCAACGATACCATGTGCATCACGGAACGGAACACCGTGATTAACCAGATAATCAGCCGCATCGGTAGCATTTGTAAATCCGTTCATGGCACTTTTCTCCATGACAGGCTTGTTTAACTTCATTGTAGAGATCATACCTGTGAACAAAGCGATACATCCTTTGACCGTGTCGATTGCATCGAAGGTAAGCTCCTTGTCCTCCTGCATATCCTTATTATATGCAAGTGGGATGCCCTTCATCGTTGTGAGAATGGACATCAGTGCGCCGTATACACGCCCGGTCTTACCGCGGACAAGCTCGGCGATATCCGGATTCTTCTTCTGTGGCATGATCGAACTTCCGGTGCTGTATGCATCATCTAATTCTACAAACTGGTATTCGTTGGAATTCCAGATGATGATCTCCTCAGAGAAACGGGACAGATGCATCATGATCGTAGAGAATGCGGAAAGCATCTCTATCACGTAGTCACGATCGGATACGGAGTCCATACTGTTTAAGGTTGGACCGGCAAAATCCAGAAGACTGGCAGTCAGGTTACGATCCAGCGGATATGTCGTTCCGGCCAGTGCACCTGCACCAAGCGGACAATAGTTCATACGTGTATAGATATCGTTCATACGGCTGTAATCACGTTTGAACATCTCCATATATGCACCGACATGGTGTGCAAATGTGACAGGCTGTGCTTTCTGCAGATGTGTAAAGCCCGGCATATAGGTATCTACATTTTCCTTCATCAGGATATGCAGCTCTTTCATCAGCGATACGAGCAGCTTCTTAACTTCGAGAATTTCATCGCGTACATACAGACGCATGTCGAGAGCTACCTGATCGTTTCTTGAACGTCCGGTGTGAAGCTTCTTACCGACATCACCAATCCGGTCAATCAGGTTCGCTTCGACGAAGCTGTGAATATCTTCATATTTCGAAGAAATCTCCAGAGTTCCATTTTCTACATCGGCAAGGATGCCGTTTAAGCCATCGATAATCTGGTCGCGTTCTGCATCTGTCAGGATACCGCTTGCTGCAAGCATTGTTACATGTGCGATGCTGCCGCGGATGTCCTGCTTGTAGAACTTCTGATCGAAACTGATCGATGAATTAAAATTATATACTAACTGGTCTGTCTCCTTTGTGAAACGACCGCCCCATAACTGTGCCATAATCTACCTCACTTTATCTTCTGTAAATAATTTGCGTTGTGCTAAGGCATATAACAAGGGATTGATTTGTATCGTATATAATGTATCGCACCTAAGAAGTAATAAGGTGTTCTGATATCAGAGATTCCATATTGACGCAACCGCTGTCAATTCGCCATCCGTGGCTCAGTGACAGCTTGCCTGAACATCGTGTTCAGGCATTGCTGATGTGAACAGAACACCAATTACTTCTAAGATGCGAACATATCATATACTACACAAATGAATCCCTTGCCATATGCCAAAGACATTGTAAATATTTACAGATATTTAATGTTTGAAATATAATATACAACAAATCCCAAGAACCGACAAGACAAACGCGAAAAAAGGTTGCGATTTATCATTATATACATTAGAATGATTTACATAATTATAGACATATATAAGACAAGTGCGAAACAGGGAGAATAAAGTGTATCATATATTTCAATCTGGTTTTAATACATTGTATATCGAATGAATAAGATTGAAATATATGTTCGCAGTATAAATGTTTCGCAGTTGTCTGGGATAAGGAGATAAATATGAACACAATTCTTGCAAATATAATCGCAACCGGCGACAGTGGCAAACCACTTCTGGTAGCCATCTGCCTGATCGTCTCCATCGTATTGATGGTCGTTCTGATCATGGTAGGCAAAGGTGGAAATGGAGAAGACGATGAGTCAGATGAGGAAGAAAAAGACAGGAGTAAGCATTAAATGAAGCAGAAAAAAGGGAAAATGCATATTATCCTTCCAGTGCTTGTGGTGGCTGTGATCCTTGTGTTTTATTTTTTCAACTTCCGCATCGGTTCCTATCTTCATCCAGATGAGACCGCATACAGCATGGAAGAATTAACACAATTGGTAACTGAACAGATCAACGATGGTAAGACGACAGGCAATTTCTATGTATCCGGAATTTCGGAGAGTGATATCGGGAATATCAACGAGAATCTGTGCAGCATGAACGGCATGGTCGACCAGTATATGGTGACAGAAAAAAGCAGGGATGGCATGCGGATTCAGTTTCGGTATGAGATCTCGGACAATTATTATGTATGGCAGAAATATGTAAATGGCACGGCGATTCCATCCGAGCATGCACTTGCTTATAAGCTGTATGATAAAGTGGAAGATGTGTTGAAGCAGATCATCAAGCCGGATATGACAGATTATGAAAAGGAACTTGCCATTCATGATTATATTGTGGTGCATTGCCAGTATGGGTATGTGGAATCTTCCAAGGATTATGCGTACCGGGCATATGGTGCTCTGGTGCAGAACAAGGCTGTGTGCAATGGATATGCTGAGGCGATGGCACTGCTTATGACATGCGTTGGAATCGAAAACCAGATCGTAACCGGAACGGCGGATAATGAGCTACATGCATGGAATCAGGTGTGCCTGGATGGAAACTGGTATCAGGTCGATGCCACATGGGACGATCCTTTGCCGGATCGCGGTGTATTTGCTGGACATGAGTATTTCAATGTGACGGATGAGATCATGGATGAACGGCATGACTGGAAGCAGGATGCATTTCCGGCGTGTGACAGCACCGATTATAATTATTACGAGCAAAATGATCTGATCTGTGACAGCGATGCGTTCCGTACACTGCTCAAGGATCAGGCATTGCGCAACAGCACGGGGACAATTGAGGTTGTCGTGACCGATTATACGACCGATTTTGATTATTCCTTTATGCAGGATGTGAGTGCGGTGCAGTATTTTCAGTACACAGAAGAGCCTTACGGCGCGTATGAACTGGTAACGGTATATTTAAATCAGAGGTAGAAGATGGAAATCGTTGAGATAGAAGAAAAAGCAGAATATATAAAAGAGTTGTTTGAAAAGGAGAAATACGACAGCTTTTATCTGTATGAGGCGCGGGTGAAAACGAAACTTGATTATTATGTAAATGGCAGACTGAACCGTGAGTATTTTGATACGGAGGCACAGGCAGATCTGCCGGAATATATTGAATGGAAGGATATCAAGGCGACCGTGTATGCGTATCTGAAAGGGGAACGGCTGCCGATCGGCTTTAAGATCATTTTGATGTTCAATCGCGAGAATATCAGCCGTTTGTTGGAAATGAACAATCTGCCGGTCAAAGAGGAGGATGTGAGCGCGTTGTTTATGAACGTGGTTTATGAGCATGAAACGCTGTCTGTGACAACTGGAACATCTCTGAAGATATTTACGATGGATAAAACATTGGAGCATATCTGGGACGATACGATCAAGAAATATTATATTTAAAGTAGAATTATTAGCACTCAATAAAAATGAGTGCTAATTTTTCCTTGACATTCAAATTTCCAAGTATTATTATCTTATTTATGAAATATACATTCGTAAAATGAAGTCTGCAGGAAAGGACAGCAGACTTGTATTGGTTTTAGGAGGTAATAAGACATGGAACGACAGGGTAATTTATCAATTAACAGTGACAACATTTTTCCGATTATTAAGAAATGGCTTTATTCCGATCAGGATATTTTCATTCGAGAGCTGATTTCCAACGGCTGTGATGCAATCACAAAATTAAAGAAGCTTGCCGTGATGGGAGATTATGAGGAAGTTGAAGGCGAGGAGTACAAGATTGAGGTGTACGCGTCTGCCAAGGATAAGACTTTGACATTCGTCGATAACGGTCTTGGTATGACCGAGGAAGAGGTTGACAAATACATCAACCAGATCGCATTTTCCGGTGCGACGGACTTCATCAACAAGTACAAGGACAAGGCTGGCGATGAGCAGATCATCGGACATTTTGGACTTGGTTTTTATTCCGCATTTATGGTTGCCGATAAGGTAACGATCGAGACATGTTCCTACAAGGAAGGTGCAAAGCCGGTATACTGGGAGTGCGACGGCGGAACGAATTATACGATGAGTGAGAGCGACGACGATATCCGTGGTACAGCCATTACATTGTATCTGAATGAGGATTGCCTGGAGTATGCAAATGAGTACCGTGTAAAGGAAGTTATCCAGAAGTATTGTGCATTTATGCCATACAACATCTACTTTATCAATGAGGATAAGGAAGAGGAAGAAGCTGCCAAGAAGGAAGCTGAGAAGAAGGAAAAGGACAAGGTGATCGAGGTCGATACGACACAGGAAGATGAGCTTGTCGGCGATGCACCGAAGAAGGATGAGGCAGAAGAGAAGAAAGAGGATGCCACAGAGGAAAAGAAAGAAGAGAGAAAACCGTTAAATGATACGAATCCTCTCTGGATGCGCAATCCGAAGGATTGTACGGACGAGCAGTACATTGATTTCTATCAGCATGTATTCTTGGACTTCAAGAAGCCGCTCTTCTGGATCCACCTGAATATGGACTATCCATTTAATTTAAAGGGTATTTTGTACTTCCCGAAGATCAATACACAGTATGACCAGTTGGAAGGTACGATTAAGTTATATAACAATCAGGTATTTATCGCAGATAACATCAAGGAAGTTATTCCAGAGTTTTTGCTTCTGCTGAAGGGTGTCATTGATTGTCCGGATCTGCCGCTGAACGTATCCCGTTCCGCACTGCAGAACGATGGTTTTGTCAAGAAAATCTCAGATTACATCACGAAGAAGGTCGCTGATAAGCTGACTGGCATGTACAAAAACAACAAGGAAGATTACGAGAAGTATTGGGATGACTTAAGCCCATTCATCAAGTTTGGCTGCCTGAAGGATGAGAAGTTCTGTGACAAGATGACAGACTACATGCTCTTCAAGGATATCAACGGCAAGTATATTACACTTCCGGAGTACCTCGAAGAGGGCAAGGAGAAATACGAGAACAAGGTATTCTATATCTCCGATGAAGTGGCACAGTCCCAGTACATCAACATGTTCAAGGAAGAGGGCATGAATGCGGTTTATCTGACACACAACATTGATAACCCATACATCACACACCTGGAAGGTAAGAATGAAAATGTGAAGTTCCTGCGTATTGATGCAGATCTTGCCGATAACTTTGTCGGTAAGAAGTTGACCGAGGAGCAGACGAAGGAATATACCGATAAGCTTTCTGAGGCATTCAAGAAAGCAACTGGAAATGATAAGCTTGTAGTCAAGGTTGAGAGCATGAAGAACGAGAATGTATCTTCTGTCCTGACGGTTTCCGAGGAGTCACGTCGTATGATGGAAATGATGCGTGTCTACAATATGGGCGGCATGGATCCGAACATGTTTGGAGCAGGCGAGGCAGAGACACTTGTTTTAAATGCAAACAACAAGCTTGTAAAATACATCTTAGATAATCCAGAGGGCGAATACAAGGATATGATCTGCAACCAGCTTTATGATTTAGCTGTTCTTGCCAACAAGCCGCTCTCTGCTGAGAAGATGACAGCATTTGTAAAACGAAGCAACGATCTGCTTGGATTGTTGATCTAATATAATCACATAAGGTGGTCAAAATGCATGTCAGATGTAAATATGCATAGTAGATTCATTCGTAATATAACATATTGTGACTAAGAAGTAATATTCGTGTTCTGGGATATATGTATTACCGTACGCAACCGCTGCCAATTCGCCATCCATGGCTCAGTGGCAGCTTGCGAAAACATCGTGTTTTCGCATTGCTGATATTCACAGAACACGAATTACTTCTAAGTCACAAATGTATCATATTACTTCATGAATCTATATGCGCATTTACATTGACATGCATTTTTGATATTATGTGATTGCAATTTTAGAAAGTAGCTTACGAAACGGACTATGATTTGCTTTTATGTGTCTGCATCGTTGTCTGACAATATAAATATGTTTGGAATTTAGAAGTTCTTGATGTTCTGTAAATAAACAGCAATGTTTGAACACGATGTTCAAACAAACCGCCACTGAGCCATGGATGGCGAATTGGCGGTGGTTGCGTGCGTTGTTTAGCTTGTGAATCAGAACATCTTAGAACTTCTTAATTTCAATACATCTTATATAGTTAGACAACGATGCAGACATATATACAAATCATAGTGTGTTTCGTGATTATTGGAATGAAAAGGAGTAAGAAAATGGCATTTGACGGAGTAACCGTGTCTGCGATCGTCAGCGAATTAAAGAAGAATCTGACAGGCGGACGTATCTATAAAATATATCAGCCGGAAGTGGATGAACTGTGTCTGGTCGTAAAAAACCGGACAGAACAGGGCAACACAACCAGTCGTCTGGTAATCTCTGCAGATGCCAGTCTGCCTCTTATTTATCTGACGGGGCAGATAAAGGAGAACCCGTCGACAGCCCCGAATTTTTGTATGCTGCTACGGAAGCATATTGGAAATGCACGCATTTTATCCGTGACACAGCCGAACTTTGAGCGAATTGTAGAGATGCAGTTAGAACACCTTGATGAAATGGGTGATCTTTGCCAGAAGAAGCTGATCGTCGAGATCATGGGAAAACACAGCAACATCATCTTCACGGATGCGGATGGTACGATCATTGACAGCATCAAGCATATTTCCCATCAAGTAAGTTCGGTGCGGGAAGTGCTGCCGGGAAGAACGTATGTATATCCTCCGGCACAGGAAAAGGAAAATCCGCTCGACATTGATATCAATTATTTTATGAATCATGTCCTGCGCAAGCCGGTATCGGTGACGAAGGCAATCTATACATCGCTGACAGGATTATCACCGGTGATCGCAAATGAGATCTGTTACCGGGCTGGTGTCGATGGCGGCATGAGTACGGCTGGACTCTCGATGCAGGAGCAGGAGGATTTGTATGCAGCGTTTGATGCGATGCGTACAAGTATAAAAGAAGAACAGTTTGCACCGTGTATTGCATATCAGGGGTATGCACCGAAGGAATTTGCGGCGTGTACACTGACGATGTACGGAGAGGAAGCAGACAACCTTCCAAAGAAGGATGTGGATGGACTGAAAGTATTTCCGTCGATGTCTCCGGTCATTGAAGAATACTATCAGGCAAAAAGTGTGGTAACGCGCATCCGGCAGCGGTCGACGGATCTTCGTAAGATTGTGAACAACGCGATTGAGCGGACGGCGAAGAAATACGATCTGCAGCGGTCACAGCTAAAGGATACAGAGAAACGGGATAAATACAAGGTCTATGGTGAATTGCTGACTGCCTATGGATATTCTTGTAAACCGGGCGATAAAGAAATCACCTGCGAGAACTACTATGATAGCAGTATGCTTACGATTCCGCTTGATCCAGAGCAGTCGGCGATGGAAAATGCAAAGCGGTATTTCAACAAATATAATAAACTGAAGCGTACCTATGAGGCGCTGATGGAGCTTACCGTAGAGTCGAAAGAGGAACTTGATTATCTGCTTTCTGTGCAGAATTCGCTGGAGATTGCGAAGACAGAAAATGATCTGCAGGAGATCAAGCAGGAGCTTGTGGAAAGTGGCTATGTGCGCGGCAGATTCGATCGGAACAAGCAGAAGAAACAGGTGAAGGCAAAGCCACTGCATTATATATCCAGTGATGGCTACCATATGTATGTCGGAAAGAATAATTTCCAGAATGAGGAGCTGACATTTAAGTTTGCAGAGGGCAATGATCTGTGGTTTCATGCCAAACAGATGCCGGGTTCCCATGTGATCGTCAAGACGAACGGTGAGACAGAGATTCCAGACCGTACCTACGAGGAGGCAGCGAGACTGGCGGCATATTACTCAACCGGCAAAGAAGCACCGAAGGTGGAGATTGACTATACGACGAAGAAAAATCTGAAGAAACCGCCGAAAGCAAAGCCGGGTTTTGTAATCTATCATACGAATTATTCGATGAGTATCGAGCCGGATATCCACGGGATTGCAGAAGCTTAAAACGTGAAATTAAACATCAAAACACCTTGATTTTTAGGGGTGCCTATACTATAATAATGTAGATTATCGTTCATGGATAAGATAGAAACGATAATCTGCATTATTTTTATGTGTGCATAAATGCGCAGGGAGAAACGATTGCCGCAAGGCAACCGACGTATATAGGAGACTATCGTGATAAAAAGTATGACAGGCTTCGGAAGAGGCGAACAGGTAAATGACGATCGTAAGATCGTGGTAGAGATCAAGGCGGTGAATCATAGATTCTGTGATATGAATGTGAAGCTGCCAAAGAAGCTGAATTATTTTGAGACAGATATCAGAACCTGCCTGAAAGAGTACATTCAGAGAGGAAAAGTAGATGTATTTATCACATACGAAGATTATACAAAGTCCAATGTATGTGTAAAATATAATAAGGAAATTGCAACCGAATATGTAAATTATCTGAACAGTATGGTGGATGATTTTGGTTTGCAGTCAGATGTGAAGCCGTCTGTGATCGGCAGATTCCCAGAGGTGTTTACATTGGAGGAGCAGTCTGTGGATGAGAATGAGATCTGGTCTCATTTGGAGGGTGTTGTGCGGGAAGCAGCCGAGAAATTTGTAGAGTCGCGTATCCGTGAGGGTGAGAACCTGAAGAAAGATCTGCTTGCAAAGCTTGCTGCGATGTCAGATATCGTAGCATATATCGAAGAAAAATCACCACAGATTATCGAGGACTATAAGGCGAGACTGATCGAGAAGGTGGATGAGCTTGCGATCAATACGCAGATCGATGATCAGCGTATTGCAGCCGAGGTTACAATGTATGCGGATAAGGTCTGTGTGGACGAAGAGGTTGTACGTCTCAGAAGTCATATTGACAGTACAATCAAGATCCTGACCGAGGGTGGTGCCGTTGGACGGAAGCTCGATTTCATCGTGCAGGAGATGAACCGGGAAGCAAACACGATTTTGTCCAAGGCAAATTCCCTGATTATTTCCGATAAGGGAATTGATCTGAAGACAGAGATCGAGAAGGTTCGTGAACAGATACAGAATATAGAGTAGGAGGAACCAGATAGATTATGGCAAAGAAAGGTTCTTTGATCGTCATTTCCGGATTCTCCGGCGTTGGAAAAGGCACCGTGGTAAAGAAGATGGTTGCCGAGTATGGCTATAGCCTGTCGGTTTCTGCGACGACACGTGCACCGCGGGAAGGCGAAGTAGACGGAAGAGAATATTATTTCAAATCCGTGGATGAATTCCGGAATCTGATTGATTATAATGGATTTATTGAGTGGGCACAGTATGTGGAGAACTACTATGGTACCCCAAGAAAATTTGTAGAAGATGAGATGGCGAAGGGGCATGATGTGATCTTAGAGATCGAAGTGCAGGGCGCGATGAATGTCCGGGAACAGTATCCGGATGCGATTCTTATCTTTATCACAGCACCGAGCGCGAAGGGACTTCGGGAGCGTCTGGCAGGACGTGGCACCGAGAGCGAGGAAGTCATCGACAAACGCATGCAACGTGCAGTGGAGGAGTCCGAGGATATGCAGCAATACGACTATATCGTTGTCAACGACGATTTAGATACATGTGTACACAGCGTACACTCGATTATTGTCGGCAGAAAATGTCTGCGCGAGAATAATCTGGAATTTATAGAAGAGATTAAAAACGAGCTGAAAGCTTTATAGGAAGGGAGATATAGACAATGATACATCCATCTTACACGGAATTAATGGAAGTGATTAACAGCGACGTAGAACCAGGTGAACAGCCGGTTGTTCAGAGTCGTTATTCTGTGGTTATGGCGACTGCAAAGAGAGCCAGACAGATCATCGATGGCGCAGAGCCATTGGTAAAATCCGAGAGTGGCAATCCACTTTCTACCGCAGTCAAGGAGCTGTATAGCGGAAAAGTTAAGATTGTCGGAGATGACGAGTAAAGAAACCCGAAAGGTTCAAAAAGGCTGCAGAACAAATGCTGTAGCCTTATTTACTTTTCACTTCTATTCTTTTAGGGAGGACAGCGTATGAAATTATTAGAAGTATTACAGGGACTGGATTATGAGGTTTTGAAGGGAAACACAGATACAGAGATCCGGGAGATCCAGAACGATTCGCGAAAGGTACAGCCGGGAGATCTGTTTTTCTGTATCTCTGGTGCGGTATCAGATGGACATACATATGCAGAGGATGTGGCTGCGAAGGGTGCAGCCGTGATCGTCGTGGAAAAGCCGGTAAATGTGCCAGACACCGTGACGGTGATCCGTGTGAAGAGTACCCGGTATGCGATGGGTAAGATCAGTTCCGCGTTTTATGGAAATCCTTCTGAGAAGCTGACGGTCATTGGACTGACCGGAACCAAAGGAAAGACGACAACGACCTATATGATCCGTGAGATGCTGGAACGCTCCGGGATTAAAACCGGCTTGATCGGTACGATTGAAATTATAGATGGAAGTCAGAAGATTCATGCGGACAACACAACACCAGAGTCGATGATCTTGCATAAATATTTAAAGAATATGGTGGAAAATGGCTGCAAGGCTGTCGTGATGGAGGTTTCTTCGCAGGGATTGATGTTAGATCGTGTAGCGGGTGTGGATTTTGATTATGGTATCTTCACAAATCTGTCGAAGGATCATATCGGTCCAAATGAACACGCAAGTTTTGAGGAATACCGAGACTGGAAAGCAAAGCTGTTTACACTCTGCAAGACTGGTATTTTCAATGTGGACGATGCAAATGCAGCGTACATGATGGAGCATGCAACCTGTGAGAAATTAACCTACGGGGAATGTGCAGATGCGGATTACCGGGCAAAAGACATCGAATTATACAGAGAAAAAGGTGTGCTTGGAATCCAGTATGCATTGTGCGGAAAACTGGATGCAAAGATTGTGGTAGACCTGCCGGGAGAGTTCTCCGTGCATAATTCTCTGGCAGCAGTCGCAGTGGCAGATCAGATGCAGGTTGGTATTACAGATATTCAGAATATATTGAAGGAAGCAAAGGCACGCGGACGTGTGGAGATGATTCCAATCTCCGATTCATTTACGCTGATGATCGATTATGCGCACAATGCAATGGCGCTTGAAAGTCTGCTTACAGCGCTTCGAGCCTACAATCCGAAACGTCTGGTGACCTTGTTTGGATGTGGCGGAAACCGTTCCAGAGACCGTCGGTTTGAGATGGGCGAAGTATCAGGGAAAATGTCTGATTTTACGATTATTACAAGCGATAACCCAAGAGATGAGGAACCGCTTGCAATTATCGCAGATATCGAAACCGGAATGAAGAAAACGGATGGGGAATACGTGAAGATCACAGATCGGAAGGAAGCAATCCGTTATGCAATCCTGCATGCGAAAGAGGGCGATGTCATCGTCCTTGCAGGAAAGGGACATGAAGACTATCAGGAGATTCATGGTGTGAAACATCACATGGATGAACGGGATCTGATTCGTGAGATTTTGGAGGAAGAGGATGTCACAAACATATGCGGATATAATAATCGATATTTCGCATAGTGCGATCGACCGGGTGTTTCAATACCGGATCGGAGATGCATGGAAAGAGCAGGTACAGGTCGGAAGTCTGGTGACGGTTCCGTTTGGAAAAGGAAATGCGCACCGGCACGGTTATGTGATTGGTATCACACAGACTCCATCCTACGAACCGGATAAGATCAAAGAGATCGTCGATGTGCCGCAGAAAGGACTTCCAATCGAGGGAAAGCTGATCCAGCTTGCTGCATGGATGCGGGAGACATATGGGACAACGATGAATCAGGCGTTGCAGACAGTCATGCCAGTGAAACAGACGGTGCGAAAGACTGCGCAGAAGGTGGAGGAGACAACTTTGCCGGATACAAACTGGGAGTTTGTGACACTGAATGATGAGCAGCAGGCGCTGGTCGATGCATTTGCGGAAGATATACAGGCAGGAGAGCGGCATACATATCTGCTGCACGGTGTAACCGGAAGTGGGAAGACAGAGGTCTATATCCAGTGCATCAAGGAAGTGATCCGGGAGGGCGGTCAGGCGATTGTGCTGATTCCGGAGATTTCGCTGACGTATCAGACACTGGCGCGGTTCCGAAAACATTTTGGCACGCGTGTGGCATTTGTCAATTCCAAGCAGAGCAAGGGTGAGAAATACGAGCAGTTCCGCAAGGCGAAGGAAGGGGAAGTCGATGTTGTGATCGGTCCCCGCTCGGCACTTTTTACGCCATTTCCGAATCTGAAGCTGCTAGTAATGGATGAGGAGCATGATCCGGCATTTAAGAGTGATCAGGCACCGCGGTATCATGCAAGAGACGTGGCAATCAAGCGTGCAGAGCTGGAAGAAGCCAGTGTCATTCTCGGTTCGGCGACCCCGAGTATCGAGAGCTATGCGCGGGCAGAAGCCGGACAATACCGGTTATGGGAATTAAAAGAACGCCCCGATGGTGTGCAGGCACAGAAAATCGAGGTTGTGGATCTGCGCGAGGAGCTCCGACGGGGAAACCGGAGTATCATCAGCCGGAGTCTCTATGAGAAGATACAGGAGCGGCTTGAGAGAAAAGAGCAGATGATGCTTTTTATCAACCGCCGGGGATTTAACAGCTTTGTATCGTGCCGGGCATGTGGTGAGGCAATCAAATGTCCAAGATGTGATGTGGCGTTAACGTATCATCAGCAGACAATACAGGCACAGAGACAACTGGTGTGTCATTACTGTGGCTATACGACAGCGATGCCAAAGCAGTGTCCGTCCTGTAAATCGAATATGATCGCCGGATTTGGAACCGGTACAGAGAAGGTTGAAGAGGAAATAAAAAAACTGTTCCCTGCGATTAAGACCTTGCGGATGGATCGGGATACAACGATGCGGAAGGACGCAGGTGCCAGAATTCTGAAGCAGTTTGCGGAAGGAAAGGCAGATATGCTGATCGGCACGCAGATGATCGTCAAGGGACATGATTACAGCAATGTGACGTTGGTTGGCGTGATCCTGGCGGATTTATCCTTATACGCAAATGACTACCGTGCAGGAGAACGTACTTTTGATCTTCTGACGCAGGCAGCCGGACGTGCCGGTCGAGGCGAAAAAGAAGGAGCGGTCGTGATACAGACCTATCAGCCGGAGCATTATGCGATTGCGGCAGCTGCCAGTCAGGATTACAAAGCATTTTACGAAATGGAGATGGCATACAGGCGGATGCTTCGTTATCCACCGGTTTATGATATGCTGCAGATTCTGCTGACTGGAGAATCTAAAGGAAAAGTAGAAAGCTATGCCGGGATTTTATGCCGGGATTTAAAGGAAAAGACAAAGACATTACAATATACGCAGACAAGGATCATCGGACCGGGAGAAGCGGCGATTGGAAAGATCAACGATGAATACCGTTATGTGATCTATATCAAGGCACCGGGTCTTGGCGCAATCACGACGCTGCGTGACTATATTGACACATGCGGCTGCGAAGGCGTGACGATTAGCGTGGATATGAACCCGATGACGGTTTGTTAAAAAAAATATGGTTTTAAATTATAATATAAATGGAGGGCAATATGGCAACGAGAAAGATACGTTTAGATGGTGATGATGTATTGAGAAAGGTCTGCAAACCGATTGAGAAGATGACACCACGGTTGCAGACATTGATCGATGATATGTATGAGACGATGTATGAGGCAAATGGTGTGGGACTGGCTGCACCACAGGTTGGTATATTAAAGCGCATTGTCGTGATCGATATCGGAGATGATAATGCCTATACATTGATCAATCCAAAGATTATCGAGGCGGACGGCGAACAGACAGGCGAGGAAGGCTGCCTGAGTCTGCCGGGTCTGCAGGGCACCGTGACAAGACCAAATCATGTAATCTGTGAAGCATATGACGAGGATATGCAGCTTCGGCAGATCGAGGGCGAGGGATTACTGGCGCGTGCGATCTGTCATGAGTTAGATCATCTCGATGGAATCCTGTACAAGGACAAGGTAGAGGATGGACTTTACAAAGTAGAGCCAGTTGAGCCGGAAGAGTAACCAGAAGTCGTAAGTGCAACAGGGTAGAACATGGAGGTAGAGCATGAGAATCATATATATGGGAACGCCGGAGTTTGCAGCGATTGCGCTTTCGGCAATCGTGAAAGAACATGAGGTGGTTGCGGTTGTGACACAGCCGGACAAACCACAGGGACGAAACCGCAAGCTGGTACCAACACCAGTCAAGGTGAAAGCACAGGAATATGAGATTCCCGTCTATCAGCCGGAGAAGGTGCGCGAGGCAGAGATGGTAGAAACGCTTCGGTCATACAAGCCGGATGCAATCGTGGTGGCTGCGTATGGACAGATTCTGCCGGAGAGCATTTTATCGATTCCGCCGTATGGCTGTATCAACATTCATGCGTCACTGCTTCCGAAATACCGTGGCGCAGCACCGATTGAGCGCGCAATCATCGACGGAGAGACGGTAACTGGTGTCACAACGATGTATATGGAAAAAGGACTTGATACCGGAGATATGATCGACAAGGTGGAGGTTGCGATCACACCGGAAGATACTGGAGCCACGCTGCATGACAAGCTTGCCGAGGCTGGAGCAGCTTTGATTTTGGAGACACTCACCAAACTGGAAAATCATACAGCAACACGGACGAAACAGGATGATGCACAGAGTTGTTATGCATCAATGCTTTCCAAAGAAATGGGGCGGATGGATTTTGCGAAGTCCGCAGAGGAACTGGAACGTCTGATCCGGGGACTCAATCCGTGGCCGTGTGCATATACAGAGATAGACGGCAAGAATGTGAAGATCTACAAAGCAAAGGTCATCGCAATGGATGATGCATATAAGACGCAGGCACAGGGAAAGGTGGAACAGACACTGACCTTTGCGCCGGGCGAGATCGTGGAGGTTGCAAAGAAGTATTTTGTGATCGCGTGTGGCACGGATGCCTTGCAGATCCAGAAACTGCAGCCGGAGGGTAAGAAGCCGATGGATACCGTAGCTTATTTAAATGGCAATCCGCTTAAGGCAGGGATGACTGTAAATTGGAAATAAAGAGGAGAAACACATGGATACAAGAGACGTGGCGTTGACTGTATTATTGGATATAGAGACTAATCAGACATTTTCGAATATTGCACTTGGAAATGCACTTCGTAAAAACCAGTTTACGGACAAGGTAGAACGCGCTTTTTTATCCAGACTGGTGGAGGGTGTCACAGAGACAAAGCTGCGGCTGGACTATGTGATCGACCAGTATTCAAAGACGAAGATAAAAAAGTGTAAGCCGGTGATCGCCTGTCTGCTCCGGATGGGCTGTTACCAGATTCTTTTTATGGACAGCGTACCGGATTCTGCCGCGTGCAATGAATGCGTGAAGCTTGCGAAAAAACATGGCTTTGCCGGACTTTCTGGTTTTGTGAACGGCGTGCTTCGGACGATCACACGGGAGAAAACGAAGCTTGCATATCCTGATCAAAAAAGAGAACCGGAGCGGTATTTGTCCGTGATGACATCAACACCACTCTGGCTCGTACAGAAGCTTATCTTGGAATATGGCACAGAGAGCGCAGAAACGATCTTTCAGGCGGCATTTGCAGACCGGAAGACGAGTATCCGGCTGAACAAACATCGGATCGAAGAAAACGGAGAGACGATGGATTCTTATAAGAACCGATTGAAAGAAGCAGGCATAACAGTCGAGCCGGGTGCATATTATGAAGGGGCATGGCTGTTATCGGGCTATGATTTTATACACAAGATTCCGGGATATAAGCAGGGATATTTCACGGTGCAGGATGAAAGCTCGATGTGTGCGGTTGCGGCAGCAGGCATCCAGCCAGAGGATTTTGTGATGGATATCTGTGCGGCACCAGGTGGTAAGACGACGGCGGCAGCAGAATTTGCACAGCAAGGGCATGTGCTGTCGATGGACATTGCAGAGGAAAAACTGGAATTGATTGAAGAAAATGTAGAACGGTTAAAGCTTGCAAATGTGGATATCCGTTGTCAGGATGCAACGGAATATATGCAGGAGCAGGAGGAAAAAGCAGATGTTGTTATCGCAGATCTGCCTTGTTCCGGACTTGGCATCATGGGACGGAAAAATGATATCAAATACCGGGTAACCGAGGAACAGATCGAGTCACTGGTGGAGCTGCAACATACGATACTGCAAAACGCCTGCCGATACGTGAAGGCAGGTGGAACGCTTTTATATAGCACCTGCACGATCACAAAGGAAGAAAACACCTTGCAGGTGGAGCGTTTCTTAAAGGAACATCCAGAATATACATTAAAAGAACAACGACAGTTCTTACAAGGCATCGATGCCTGTGACGGATTTTATTATGCGGTACTGCATAAGCTAGGAGATTAAAATGGACATCAAATCAATGTACCTTGCAGAAATTGAACAGTGGATGAAAGAACACGGACAGCCGGCGTTTCGGGCAAAGCAGGTGTTCCAGTGGATGCACCAGAAGTATGTGGCATCGACGGAGGATATGTCGAATCTTCCGAAGGCACTGCGTGTACAGATGGACGAGGAAGGATTCGTGCACATTGAGGCAGAAATGAGTCAGGAATCAAAATCAGACGGTACGATCAAATTCCTGTACCGCTTGTCGGATGGACAGATGATCGAGACGGTGTTTATGCGCCATAATTATGGTAATTCGGTTTGTATCTCATCGCAGGCGGGCTGCCGGATGGGATGCCGTTTCTGTGCGTCGACGATTGGCGGACTGGTACGGAATCTGACCGCTTCGGAGATGCTCGAACAGATCTATGCGACGAGCCGCATCACCGGGGAACGTATCAGCCACGTGGTCGTGATGGGAACGGGAGAACCGCTCGACAACTATGAGAATCTGATTCGTTTTTTGCGCCTGCTGATCGATGAGAATGGATACAATTTAAGTGCCAGAAATATCACGGTATCAAGCTGTGGAATTGTGCCGCGCATCTATGATCTGGCAAAGGAAGATATCCCGATCACCTTTGCACTTTCCTTACATGCGCCGACCGATGAAGAGCGGAAAGAACTGATGCCGGTTGCACACCAGTACACACTGGCAGAGACATTAGATGCCTGTCGGGAATATTTCCGGCAGACCGGACGGAGAGTGACTTTTGAGTACAGCCTTGTAAAGGGCAAGAATGATACGGAGGAACAGGCGAGAAAACTGGCAAAGCTGCTTGCAGGTATGAATTGTCATGTCAATCTGATTCCGATCAATCCGGTGGAAGAGCGGGAATACGAGCGAAGCGACAGTGATTCCGTTGAAAAATTCAAATCCACTCTTGCAAAATATCACATAAATGCTACAATAAGGAAGAGTATGGGTAGCGATATAGATGCTGCCTGTGGTCAGTTACGAAGGAAATATGCGTTTCATCATCAGGAGGATTCCTATGCATTCTAGTGGAAAGACGGATACCGGGATCAAACGTAATAACAATCAGGACAGTATTTTTTTCAGTGACACTCCGGTCGGCCCACTTCCGAATCTGTATATCGTAGCAGATGGAATGGGCGGACATCGCGCGGGGGACAAAGCATCAAGGATGGCGATTGATATTACAGTGGATTTCGTAGAGAAGTCCACAATAGAAAATCCGGTAGCACTGTTAAAACGGGCAATGTTATTTGTAAACAATGAAATATATAAGGCGGCGTGTGCAGATCCCGATTTAAATGGGATGGGAACGACGATGGTAGCAGCCGTGGCACAGGATGGAAAGCTGTATGTGGCGAATGTCGGTGACAGCCGATTGTATGCGATCGGCGGAGAGATTCGTCAGATCACAATGGATCATTCGCTTGTCGAGGAACTGATCCGAAAAGGTGAACTGGAACGGAAAAAAGGACGCAATCATCCAGAGAAGAACATCATCACAAAAGCGATGGGCTCACGGGACGAGATGATGCCGGATTTTTTTGAGATAGATATAAACACGGAAGAAAAATATCTGTTATGCTCAGACGGGTTATCGAACATGGTCGAAGATGACGAAATAAGGGATATTGTTTCCGAGGAAGACGATTTGGACCGAATTGCACAGGAACTTGTGGATCGGGCAAATTATTATGGTGGTTCGGATAATATATCCGTAATTATTATATCGGCAGATTGATGACCGAATAGAGAACGAATATAGCAGAAAGGGTTGAAATCATGTTAAAACCAGGAATGATATTATGTGATAGATATGAGATTTTGGACGTGGTCGGTGCAGGCGGAATGTCCATAGTCTACAAAGCAAGAGACCATAGATTGAATCGAAATGTGGCAATCAAGGTATTGAAGCCGGAGTTCAGCAACGATAAGAACTTTGTGACAAAGTTCCGGATCGAGGCACAGGCTTCCGCAGGACTGACACATCCGAATATTGTAAATGTATATGATGTTGTCGATGATGAAGGCATTTACTGCATCGTGATGGAACTGGTAGAGGGTATCACATTAAAGCAGTATATCGAGCAGAACGGTCGTCTCAATATGGAGACAGCCATCAACTTCTCTATCCAGATCGCATCCGGTCTGGAGGCAGCGCATGAGAATCATATTATTCACCGTGACATCAAGCCACAGAATATTATTGTATCAAAAAATGGAAATATCAAGGTCACAGATTTCGGTATCGCCAAGGCAGCAAGCAGCAATACTCTGACGTCTGGCGCGATGGGAAGTGTACATTACATATCCCCAGAGCAGGCAAGAGGTGGCTACAGTGATGAGAGAAGTGATATTTATTCTCTTGGTATCACGATGTATGAGATGGTAACCGGAAGAGTGCCGTTTGAGGGAGATAATAACGTATCAGTTGCACTCATGCATATCCAGAATGAGATGATTCCACCGAGACAGTATTATCCGGATATTTATACCAGCTTTGAGAAGATCATTTTGAAGGCGACACAGAAGAAGCCAGAGCGCAGATATCTGACAGCGAGTGCCTTGATCGCAGACTTGAAGCGTGTACAGAACAACCCGAATATTGATATTGTGGTTGCACCAACATCAATCACAAACAGTCCGACACAGGAGTGGACGAAGGAAGACGTACAGGCAATCCGTAACGGAAGTGCAAACCGCGACCTGTACAGCCAGCCATATGATAACCCACCAGTATCACAGGAGATGGGCGAGATCCGTCCGATTGGATATAACTCTACCCCGCAGGCAAACAACGGCAGAATCAATGAACTTCTGCAGGAAGACGATGACGAATGGGAAGAGGATGATTATGAACCGGAACCACAGCCAAAGCGTGGCAATCTGAAGAAGGTTCAGGATTATGATGACGATGAAGAGTTAGAAGAAGAGGAAGATCCGGATGGCATAGATCCGGGTATCCGGAAGGCAGTTACAATTGCAGGTGTAGCAACTGCCGTGATCATTGCAATCATTATTATCGTCGTGCTTGGTAATGTACTTGGCTGGTTCAAATTTGGCTCCAAGAAAGATAACAAGAACAAGATCACAACCGAGGAAGTACAGTCCATTGCCATGATCGGTGTTACTGGCGTTTCAGAAGATGCAGCACTGAAGATGCTTTCAGATGCAGGCTTTACAAATGTCAAGACAGAGCATGTCGAGGATGAGAAGACACAGGAAGGTTATGTCTTTGATCAGAGCGTGAAGGAAGGCGAGACGATACCTGCAGATCAGGAGATCGTGCTCAAGGTCAGTGCTGGTGCAGAGGAAGTCGATGTACCAGATGTCAAGAATTATGAAGATTCACAGGCAGTTACAATTTTGACAGAGGCTGGTTTTGAAGTCAGCCATGCATATGAATACAGCGATGATGTCGAGAAAGATAAAGTTATCAAGACTGATCCGGAAGGTGGCACAAAGGCAGCCAAGGGATCAAAGGTTATCGTGACAGTCAGCAATGGTTCTGAGAAGAAAGAAGTAGAAGTTCCGAACTTAGGCGGACTTACAGAGGCACAGGCAAGAGATTCTCTGTCAAGTAAGAAACTTTCTGCAGGAAATGTCACACATGCAAACAGTGACAGCGTCGCAGCAGGTATGGTTATCAGCCAGAATCCAGCCAGAGGAACCACTGTCACAGAGGGCGACAGTGTTGATTTTGTCATCAGTGATGGACCAGAGCAGAAGGTAAAGAAATATACAGCGAATATCTCAGGAACAATTACATGTAATGATTCAAGTTTGGATGGCACAGTTGCCACAGTACAGGTGGTGTTCAATGGTGGCGTTGTGTATGAACAGTCAACTCCAACGCTTAATGCAGGCGATTCAAACAATGTAACTGCAGTCGTACCAAATTTGTCATCTCAGGGTGGCAGTGCAAGTTTTGTGGTTCTCGATGCAAATGGAAATAACATATCAAGCCTGTTTAGTATACCGGCACCGAATGTTTCTTATTCGGAAGAATAAAAGAGTATAGGAAGTTTATGCAGGGAAAGATTATGAAAGGTGTGGGTGGATTTTATTATATCCACCCACATAATACTGTAAATACCATATATGAGTGTAAAGCAAAGGGTGCGTTCCGCAACCAGAAGATTAAACCGGCAGTTGGCGATGATGTCGAGATCGAGATTATCAGTGAACAGGATAAGACCGGAAACATCGTGGAAATCTTACCGCGGGAGAATCTGCTGATCCGCCCGGCGGTTGCGAATGTCGATCAGGCTGTGATCGTATTTGCACTGGCAGATCCGAAGCCAAACTACAATCTGTTAGACCGGTTTTTGATCATGATGGGACAGCAGGGCGTTGACACGTTGATCTGCTTTAACAAATCTGATCTTGTAAGCGGGCAGGAAGCAAAGGAAATCTGTGATATCTATGCAGGCGCTGGTTATCAGGTGTTCCTGACGGTTGCAAAGGAGAATGTTGGAGTTGATGCATTCCGGGAAGCAATCCGGGGTAAGACAAGCGTTTTTGCGGGTCCGTCTGGTGTCGGAAAATCGTCGATGTTAAACGCATTGCATCCGCAGGCACAGGTGCAGACCGGAGCAGTCAGTGAGAAGATCCGCAGAGGAAAACACACAACGAGACATTCCGAACTGATCTACATTGAGGAAGACACGTATATCATGGATACACCGGGATTTAGTTCTCTTGTGATTGAGAACTTAGAACCGGAAGATTTAAAGGAATATTTTCGGGAGTTTGAATGTTATAATGGCCGTTGCAAATTCAATGGCTGTGTGCATATACATGAGCCGGAGTGCTTCGTGAAAGAAGCGTTGCAGGCGGGGACGATCTCACAGCTTCGCTATGATAATTATGTGCAGTTATATGATGAATTAAAAAATAAAAGGAGATGGTAGGTATGAATATTCTTTCACCGTCGTTGTTGTCAATTGATTTTAACCATATTGAACGAAATGCAAAAGTACTGGATGAGGCAGGCGTGAAATGGTTTCACTTAGATGTTATGGATGGAACCTTTGTACGAAATATCTCCTTTGGACCACCGGTTATTAAATGCATCCGTAAGGTCACAGACAGCTTTTTTGATGTACATCTGATGATCAATGAGCCAATTCGTTATATCGATGCATTTGCGGATGCAGGAGCAGACATGCTGACAGTACATTACGAGGCATGTAAGGATTTACAGGAGACGATTGATGCTGTCAAGGCAGCAGGTATGAAGGTTGGTATTGCTGTGAATCCGGAGACTCCGGTACACTGGTTAGAGTACTATATCAATCAGGTGGATATGGTGCTGATCATGAGCGTCAATCCGGGCTTTGGCGGACAGAAGTTTATGCCGATTGCACTTACGAAGCTGCAGGAAGTAAAGGCACTTGCCGAAGAGCGTAATCCAGAACTTCTGATCGAGGTGGATGGCGGTATCACGGTTGACAACGTACAGGATGTATTAGACGCCGGTGCGAATGTTGTTGTTGCAGGCTCCGCTGTCTTCAAGGGCGACAAGAAAGCAAATATCGCAGCTTTTATGGAAAAGCTGAACGCATAGAGCATAGAAATGAAAACAGAAAGCAAATATTGTCTCATTGTCACAGGTGGCTCAGTCGATCAGAATTTGCTCGCGACCGTTTATGAGGGCGCATATGGATATCCGGTTCATCCGTATGTGATCGGTGTGGACAAGGGACTGGAAATGTTAGAACAATTGGACATCGAACCGGATTTGATAATTGGAGATTTTGATTCCGCAAATGACGGCATCAGAGCGAAATATGTGACAAGCCCTGATGCCGTTGTGCGTGAAAAGTGTGTGGTACTGAATCCGGAAAAAGATTTCACGGATACACATGTTGCAGTCTTAGAGGCGGCAAAACGTGGATTTACACGGACATTGCTGCTTGGCGCAACTGGAACCAGACTCGACCATACACTTGGAAATCTGGGATTGCTTTATACGTGTTGTCAGGAGGGAATCCATGCAGAAATCTTAGATCTTCATAACCGGATTTCTCTGATACAAAAAGAAAAGATAGTTCGTGCAGAAAATCTGTATGGACCTTATATATCTTTACTGCCCTTTTCAGAATGTGTGAAGGGCATTACCCTCAAAGGTTTTAAATATAATGCAAATGACCTGTCAATCAGAAAGGGAGAGACGATAGGACTTAGCAACGAATTAAGAGAGGAGGAAGGTCACATAACGATTGGAGATGGGTACCTGTTTCTTATGGAGACCAAAGATTAAATGTCAACATGGGTAATACTTGCATTTGTAATTTACATGATTTTTATGTTGGGAATCGGTATTATTACAGCTAGAAAAAACAAAAGCTCGGATGATTACTTCTTAGGAGGTAGAAACTTGGGTGGATGGGTGACAGCCCTCTCTGCACAGGCATCCGACATGAGTGGATGGATGCTGATGGGACTTCCAGGCTGTGTCTATGCATTTGGTGCGAATCAGGCTTGGATCGCAATCGGTCTTTTGATCGGTACGATTTTGAACTGGGTGATCGTCGCAGGTCGTCTGCGCCGCTATACGATCAAAGCAGGCAATGCGATGACGATTCCAGAGTACTTAAACAACCGGTTCCGCGATAAGCACAATATTCTGATCACGATTTCTGCGATCGTTATTGTAATCTTCTTTGTGGTATATTCTGCATCTGCATTTGCTTCTGGTGGAAAGCTGTTTGCATCAATCACAAAGATGGATTATCATCAGGCATTGATCGTCGGTGCGGTCGTTATTCTGATCTATACGTTCCTTGGAGGATTCCTTGCCGTTTGTACCACGGACTTCGTACAGGGTATGATGATGCTGGTTGGTGTACTTGCTGTTCCAATTCTGGTTGTGATCGTGCTTGGCACAGGAAACATTGTACCAAATCTTGTAAATTCCGGATTGAATGTCGATGCGAAGGATTATCTGAATATCTTCATGCAGGATGGTAAGCCGATTTCCGGTATCAGTATTGCGTCCCAGCTTGCATGGGGACTTGGATACTGTGGTATGCCACATATTCTTGTTCGTTTCATGGCAGTCCGCGATGAGAAGGAACTTGCAAAATCCAAGAAGGTTGCGATCGTGTGGGTACTGATCTCGCTTGTACTTGCCTGTGTGATCGGTGTGCTTGGACGTGCATATCTGTATCCAATGGTACTTTCCAACGAAGGTGCACAGTATGAGAATGTCTATATCGAGATGATCAAGAAGCTCTTCATGACAGATTACGCGTTGCCATTTATCGGTGGCCTGCTGCTGTGTGGTATCTTAGCTGCAATCATGTCAACGGCAGATTCCCAGCTTCTTGTATCGTCTTCCGCAGTTGCAAATGATCTGTTCAAGGGTGTGTTCTTCAAGAAGCTGAAAGATAAGCAGATATTGTTTATTGCAAGAGCAACGGTATTTGTTGTTGCAATCATTGCGATCGTAATTGCATGGAATCCAAATTCATCCATCATGAATCTGGTCAGCGATGCATGGGCAGGACTTGGTAGTGCGTTTGGCCCTGCAATCCTGATGTCACTTTATTGGAAGCGTATGAATCTCGCAGGTGCCGCTGCAGGTATGGCAAGCGGTGGATTGACCGTTATTATCTGGGACTACATTAAATGCTGTACCCAGGATGGGGTTCATGTGACACCGGCTACTTATACGGGTGTATATTCTCTGTTAGTTGGATTTATTGTAAGCCTTGTATTTATCGTCGTTGTATCACTTGCAACACCAAAGGCAAGCGATGAGATCATGCAGGAATTTGAAGATGTGAAAAATGGAAACATCAATGCATAAATAGAATAAAAAAGAAAATGCCGGATGCGAGCCGGCATTTTCTTTTTGTATCTTAAAAAGAGAGGATTTATGAAAAAACTATGGTTATAATATAAGTTATAATTATGAACAAATTATGACATAAGTTGAAAGTTTGTGTAAATAATCGGGCAAAGTGTAATATTTAACAAGGAAAATCAGGAGAAAACAGGATATGCAGATCAAACTGATCGTAGTTGGAAACGTAAAAGAAATATTTTATCAGAATAAAATAGAGGAATTTCAGAAGCAGATCAATAAAAAAATGTCAATACAGCTGATCTGTCTCAAGGATGAAAGCATTCCGAAGCAGATATCGGAGACAGTGATCCGTAAGATCAAGGAGACAGAGGGGGAGAAGATTTTAAATCAGATCCAGAATACCGATTATGTGGCGGCTCTCTGCATTGATGGGAAGAAGATGGATAATTCCAAAATCAAAAAAAGTATTGCAACAGCAGAACAGAGAGGCAAAACAAGTATTGCATTTGTGATCGGAGGATCGCTGGGATTGTCAGATGCGGTTGTGAAACGAGCAGACGAGAAGATCAGCTTCTCCAATATGACATTTCCGCACCAGTTGATGCGAGTGATGCTTATGGAAGTGCTGGCAGATACTATTTGTGGTAAGTGATGTGATTTAATATCGTATAGGCACGGTAGAGCTGTTCGGTCAAAACGACGGTTGTCAGATCAATGGACATTGTAAATCCGGAAAGTGAGAATGGGGAAAACTTTGCGATATCCAGATCATAAACAGTTGCAGGATCTGCAACAACAAACTCGATGCGGGAATAACCGGACAGACCAAGCTCTTCGATCTTTGCTGCAAATTCTTCGGATGAGATCGTATCAGTGCCGGGAACGACACGGAAGCAGGCAGACGAATTCTGCAGTTCTAATTTCGAGAAATCCTTGTAGTAGATACATTTCACACGACAAAAAGCGGAGAGGCGTTTGATGTACTCCGCGACCGCTTTTGTATATGCACTATCTAATTTCTTTTTTTCAACATGAATCAAAATTTCCATAGAAATATTATAACATACTTCTTTTCATATGTCCTTGAAAATGGTAAAATAAATATAACCGTGCCTAGGAGTATATTGCGATGGCATGGAATGAAGAATATGCTGATAGAGGATAACGATGACAGATAAAAAGATTTTAGTATTAGATATTGATGGTACACTTGTGAATTCGGAGAAAAAGATTACACCGGAGACACTGAAATATTTGAAGATGATACAGGAGCAGGGACATATTGTTGCACTGGCATCGGGCAGACCATTTCCGGGGTTGAAGCAGTATTCGGATGCTTTGGGGCTTGCGGAATATGGCGGCTATGCGTTGAGCTTTAACGGTGGCAAGGTGATTTCGTGTGCGACACAGGAAGTGATTTATACGAAGGCAATCCCGAACCGTTATGCGAAGATTCTCTATGAATTTGCGAAGGAACGTCACATTGGTATGGTCACATACAAGGACAATCAGGTGATTACCGGAACCGACACCGATGGATATATGGAGTTTGAGGCACGGCTCAATCATATGGAATTATGTCAGGTCGATGATTTTCTCAAGGTTGTGGATTTCGATATGATCAAGTGCCTGATGACAGCTGAGCCAGAAGTCGCAGAACAGTATGAGAAGGAGCTTGCAGAGCTGGTTTCGCCGGATCTGAATGTATTCCGTTCCGAACCGTATTTCATTGAGATTACGGTCAAAGGTGTGGATAAGGCAGAGTCCATCGCACGGCTTCTGGAGCATATCGGCATGAAGCGGGAACAGTGTATCTGCTGTGGTGATGGCTTCAACGACAAGACGATGGTGGAATACGCGGGCGTTGGCGTTGCGATGGGAAACGCACAGCAGGTCGTCAAGGATGTGGCGGACTATGTGACAGCTTCCTGCGATGAAGATGGACTGGTAGAAGTGATTAAGAAGTTTGTATTGTAGAATGAAGGGCAGAAGATGAAGGAATATTTAATATCAACCAAAGCAGATACTTTGGCTGATCTGCGTGAAATTGTAAAACATTCTTATATTGAGGAATTAAGCATTGTGTATGCGGAGGATTTCTTCGGAAATCCGGCAGGTGTGATTGCGGCAATCAAAGAGCAGTTTACCGGAGAGATGATCGTTGTTAGAAGCTCATCGAAAAGTGAGGATAATCTGGAGACAAGCAATGCCGGACACTTTGAGAGCGTGCTGGGGGTCGATGCATCAAAGGATGCAGCAATTACAGAGGCAATCGAGACAGTGTATCGTTCTTATGTGGAAGGGGACTTCACAGAGGAAGCGAAGCAGCAGCTGATTGAGGCAAACGAAGAGGTATTGATCCAGAGACAGACGGATCATGTACGGATTTCAGGGGTTGTGTTCACAAGAGATATCATATACAACCGTCCGTATTATATGGTGACATATGATGATAACGGAAGCACGGATTCCGTGACAAGTGGCGTCCGTGGAAAGACAAAATGGATCGCAAAAAATGCATCCAGAGAGTTCCTGGAATACGAATTTGTAGATCTGTTGACGGCAGTCAAGGAAATCGAACAGATTTATGAATATGTTTCCGCACTCGATATCGAATTTGCAATTCTGGAGGATGGAACGGTTGTAATTTTCCAGGTGCGTCCACTGGCGGCAGCATTGAAGATTATTGCACCGATGACAGACCGGGAATTCAAGGACACAAAGGCCCTTGCAAAGTGCAAGTATCTTGATACATTCCATATCCTTTCTGATATGGCATTCTGGAACCCGGCGGAGATTATCGGCAGCAATCCAAGACCGCTTGATTATTCCCTGTACCGGGAACTGATCACCGCCCATATCTGGTCGGCAGGATTACAGCCACTCGGCTATCAGCCAGTTCGTGGAGAACTGATGCAGAAGGTGGGGAATAAGCCGTATATATCGGTGAATTATACATTCGATGGTTTGACACCGGCAGGATTGCCGGAGGATCTGTGCTATAAGCTAAATCAGTATTATGAGCAGAAATTAAGACAGGATAAGACGGCACATGATAAGATTGAATTTGAGATTATTTTCAACACCTATGACTTTATGACAGATACCCGTCTGAAGGAGCTTGCGGAATATGGCTTTGACGATGTCGAGATTTCCCAGCTTCGAAATGCGCTGTTTGAGATTGCAAAGCAGACGTTAGAACATTACGACGAAATTTGCGAGGAGGATCTTCGCTCGCTGGGACAGCTTACCGAGCTGCGGCATGAACTTCGGAAGCATTCGCCACTTGCGGAGACAAATGTCATGAAGCTGTACAGCTACATTGACGAGTTGTTAGATTCCATCAAGGACCATGGAACACCACAGTTTACAAGACAGGCGCGTTGTGCATTTATGGCGCGGAGTTTTTGCCGGACGTTGGTGGAAAAAGGATATTTTACGAAGCAGGAGATGGATGATTTCATGTTGTCCATTCCGACGGTTGCTTCGGAATTCGAACGTGATTTTGATTTATACAGTCATGGCAAGCTGAGCCGGGATGACTTCAATCATCTATATGGACATTTAAGGCTTGGCACCTATGATATCCGTTCAGACAGCTACCGGAACATTTATTTTGATGTCGCATCTGCGAATCTGACTGGAAACAATAAGGTAAAGCAGGAGGCAAAAAGTCTCGATTTAGAACGGTTGCAGGTTGCTTTGGATGAAGCAGGCATTCCGGTTACACCGGAGAAATTCATCGAGTTTATCAAGAAAGCAACACAGAACAGGGAGTATTTTAAGTTTGAGTTTACGAAGTCATTGTCGCTGATGCTGGATGTAATCGTCAAGCTTGGCGAGGTGATGGCGATTGCCAGAGAAGATATGTCTTATCTGGAAATTCAGGATCTCTTAAGCTATCACAGCCGTGATTCTTATATTCAGACGATTGAGACACGGCGCCGGTTTTACCATGTGAATTCGTATCTCGTATTACCGGAGGTCATCTTCGATGTCGGGGATATTGATGTTATTGATATCGACGAGGCAAGACCGAATTTTATCACGAATAAGGTTGTGGAGGCACCGATCGTCAATCTTGATGAGGATCATGATTCGGACATTACCGGCAAAATCGTGGTGCTTACGAAAGCAGATCCGGGATATGACTGGATCTTTGCGAAGGATATTGCAGGCTTTGTGACCAAATATGGCGGTGCAGCATCCCATATGGCAATCCGCTGTGCAGAGTTTGGAATTCCGGCAGCCATCGGCTGTGGAGAGAAGATATACCAGCGTATCCACCGGATGCAGATCATGTGTCTTGATTGTGAAAATGGAAGAATTACGGAAAAGCAGAGTCAATAAATTGATTTCGAGGTAGGCATGGTGTATAATGAAACGATGAGACAAGGAGGAAGTCTACATGGGATTTTTTAAAGATTTCAAGCGTGATTTCGCGCAGGCAGTCAATGAGCTGATGCCGGACAAGGATGAACTTGGCGCGGAATACGATGATGAAGATATGGTAAACACCTTTGATGAAAATGACCAGATGGAGGTTGCACCGGAAGATCTGTTGGAGAATCTGGATGAGATCCGGATTGACAGACCGGAACCGGAGATGCCAGAGGCATCTGAGAATCTGGAACATTTCTCAAATGTAGAGACAACGGAGAAAGATAAGACATCAGATGAGACTTCTGTGTTTGACACCGTGCCAGAGGCAGAGGTGATTCAGGACGAACTGGAAATGGAACCGGAGCCATTCTCAGAGGATGAGCTGGAACCAAAACCAGATACCGAATATCTGCAGGCGGAGACGGTAACAGAGGCAGGCGCAGAGATAAAGGAAGATACCGCGGATGAGACAGATGAGTTAAAGGCGCTGGATGCACTTGATGAAGAAAATATGCTGGAGCATACGGAGGAAGCACTTCTGACGGAACCGGAGACGGAGACAAAGCAGGAAGAACTGCAGAACTTCCTGACGGCGGATCTGGAGAAGGCTGTGGAGGATACATTGGCGAAGCAGGCAGAGGAAGAGACGCAGATGGAAAACGAACGCGTACAGGAGGATGCAGCGATGGAGACAACTATGGACACAGCGGCAGTTGAAAAGACAGATGTCAGCTCTCTCGTAGAGGCAGATACAACCTATATTACAAAGACGACAGTTATCAATGGAGATTTGCAGACCGACGGCTGTATCGATCTGATTGGAACGGTAAACGGTGCGGTAAGCTGTGATGGAAAGCTGATCGTGGGCGGTTCAATCACTGGAGATGTACAGGTCGGCGAACTGTACGCGAATGCTGCAAGAATTGAGGGCGATGTACATGTCGTGGATGCAGCAAAGATTGGTGTGGGAACGGTCGTTGTCGGAAATGTATTTGCTGGTTCTGCTGTGATCGCAGGCGCTGTCAAGGGTGATATCGATGTACAGGGACCGGTGATTGTGGATTCGACCGCGGTAATTATGGGAAATATAAAATCAAGATCCGTACAGATCAACAATGGTGCTGTGATCGAGGGAATGTGTTCCCAGTGCTATTCGGAGATTGATGTAAAGAGCTTTTTTGAATAAAACGAAGAGGAGTATCAAACGATGAAGATGGACAGAATTTTATTGAAACTTTCAGGAGAAGCACTTGCCGGAGAAAAGCATACCGGATTTGATGAGGCGGTTGTCCGTGACGTGGCAAAGCAGGTAAAGGCAATCTGTGATAAGCATATTCAGGTGAGTATTGTAATCGGCGGAGGAAATTTCTGGAGAGGTAGAACATCCGACAACATGGATCGTGTAAAGGCAGACCAGATTGGTATGCTGGCAACGGTGATGAACTGCATCTATGCAGCAGATGCGATGCGTGCAGAAGGATTGAAGACACACATTATGACACCATTTGCCTGTGGCAGCATGACAGAGCTTTTTAACAAGGACAAGGCAATCGAGTATCTGGAGAACGGAGAGGTCGTATTTTTTGCAGGCGGAACCGGACATCCATATTTCTCAACGGATACAGCAACCGTGCTTATGGCAATCGAGGTAGAGGCAGATGTGATCCTTTCTGCCAAGGCAATCGACGGTGTGTATGACAGTGATCCAAAGACAAATCCGAACGCAAAGAAATATGATACGATGCCAATCTCTGAGATCGTGGACAAGAAGCTTGGTGTGATCGATCTTGCGGCCGCTGTGCTTGCAATGGAGAACAAGATGCCGATGATGCTGTTCGGCTTGAATGATACCAACAGTATTGAGAAGGCTGTGACTGGTGGATTTACCGGAACAACCGTAACAGTAGAGTAAGCGTGTGTTACATGTCAGGAAGACAGGACGACAGAAAAGTATATTATATTTGGAGGAAGAAAAATGTTAGCACAGTATGAAGAGAAGATGAAGAAGACAATTGAGAGTCTGGAGAAAGAATACAGCACAATCCGTGCCGGACGTGCGAATCCACATATTCTGGATCGTATCACAGTACTTTATTATGGAGCACCTACACCATTGCAGCAGGTGGCAAATATCACAGTTCCAGAAGCAAGAACGATTATGATCTCACCTTGGGAGTCAAGCCTGATCAAAGAGATCGAGAAGGCGATTGTATGTTCTGACCTTGGTATCAATCCAAACAACGATGGTAAGAACATCATTATCAACTTCCCGGAGCTGACAGAGGATCGAAGAAAAGAGTTGGCAAAGGACGTTAAGAAGAAGGGTGAGAATGCAAAGGTTGCCATCCGTAATATCCGTCGTGATGCAAATGATGCATTGAAGAAGGCGAACAAGGCAGCAGAGATGTCTGACGATGAACTCAAAGGCAACGAAGAGAAAGTTCAGAAGATGACAGACAAGTATGTGGCACAGGTAGATCAGGAAATCGAGACAAAGACAAAGGAAATCATGACAGTATAAGCTATGAAGAAAATCATTGATGGAGAAGAATTGGAAATACCTACTCATGTGGCAATCATCATGGATGGAAATGGCAGATGGGCAAAGAAACGTCTGCTTCCACGGAACATGGGACACAGACAGGGTGCGAAGGTGTTGGAGCAGATCTGCCGGGATGCGGCGGATTTGGGAATCCGGTATCTGACGGTGTATGCATTTTCCACGGAGAACTGGAAGCGTTCGACTGAGGAAGTAACCGGTATCATGAATTTGCTTCGAAGCTATCTGTCGAACTGTGTGGAGCGTGCATCAAAGGATGGACTGCGTATCCGTGTGATTGGAGACCGGAGTGCCCTGGATGCAGATATTGTGGAGATGCTTGAACATGCAGAGCGTGAGACAGCGAAGTTTGACAAGCTGGATTTTACAATCGCGTTAAATTATGGTGGCAGGGATGAACTGCGCCGGACGATGACGAAGCTTGCAAAGCAGGTACAGGAAGGAACACTTGCACCGGAAGCAATCACAGAGGATGTGATAGCAAAGCATCTGGATACGGCAGATCTTCCAGATCCAGATCTGCTGATCCGTACAAGCGGCGAACTGCGGTTATCGAATTATCTGATCTGGCAGCTTGCTTATGCAGAATTCTATTTCACAGATACCTTGTGGCCGGATTTTGACAAGGAATCATTGAAAGAGGCAATCCGGTATTACAACGGTAGAGAGCGAAGATTTGGTGGAGTAAAATAAACTATGTTTAAAACACGTTTTATCAGTGGCGCAGTATTAACGTTGCTCACAATTGGAATTTTATATCTGGGTGGTTATGTAACCGGCGTGGCGGTTATGCTTTTGAGTTTGGGCGGAGTGTTCGAGCTGATGCGCGTCTATAAGCAGGAGAAATCTGCGATGGCAGTGCTTGCTTATTTGATGACGATTGCGTATTATTGCTTCTTATTCTTCCATTTAGAGAAATACCTTCTGCCGCTCATGATTCTGTATGTATTATTGGTATTGGCTGTTTATGTGATCACATATCCAAAGTATACGGACAAAGATGCGATGGTTGCAATCTTAGCATTTTTCTATGTTTCATTGCTGCTGTCCTTCCTGTATCAGGTTCGTATCTTAAAGTACGGTGGTGCTTTGGTTGTGATGGTATATATCTGTTCCTGGATCAATGATACATTTGCTTACTGTGTTGGTGTGAAGTTTGGAAAGCATAAGATGTCACCAAAACTCAGTCCGAAGAAGAGCGTGGAAGGATTGCTTGGCGGTATTTTTGGTTCTGCATTGATTGGCGCATTGTATGGAATATTCTTCAATGCAAAAGTATATGAATTAACAAATGCACCACTTATTTTTGCAGTGGCAGGCGCTGTAGGAGCCGGATTTGCGGTGATTGGAGATCTGACCGCATCCGCCATTAAGCGAAATAATGACATTAAGGATTACGGAAAGCTGATTCCGGGACATGGCGGTATCATGGACCGGTTTGACAGTATTATTTTTACAGCACCAATCGTATATTATTGCTTTTCAATTATGATTGGAAACTTAGGAGGCGCAATGTGAGAACAATCGCGATTATCGGCTCAACCGGTTCGATTGGTACACAGACGCTCGACGTCGTGCGTGCCAATGCGGATATCCGTATCGGAGCTTTAGCAGCAGGAAATAATATAGAATTACTGGAAAAACAGGTGCGGGAATTCAGACCGGCACTCGTAAGTGTACAAAGCAAAGACAAGGCAGATGCGTTACGGATTGCCTTGTCTGATTTTAATTGTAAGATCGTTTATGGTATGGATGGACTGATTGCGGTCGCTACATATGAACCGGCGGAGCTTGTCGTGACAGCAATCGTTGGTATGATCGGAATCCGTCCGACGATCGAGGCAATCAAGGCGGGAAAAGATATCGCACTCGCAAACAAGGAGACACTGGTAACTGCCGGACATCTGATCATGAAGCTGGCAGAGGAATACCATGTCCGGATTCTCCCGGTAGACAGTGAGCATTCTGCAATATTCCAGTGCCTGCATGGGGAAAGAGAAAACAAGATAGCAAAGCTTCTGATCACAGCATCAGGCGGACCATTCCTTGGAAAGACAAGAGAGGAATTAAAGGATGTTACAGTGGAGGATGCACTGAAACATCCGAACTGGTCTATGGGAAGAAAAATTACGATTGATTCTGCAACACTGGTAAACAAAGGTTTAGAGGTTATTGAAGCGCGCTGGCTGTTCGATGTGATGCCAGAGGATATCGAGGTTGTTGTGCAGCCACAGAGCATCATTCATTCGATGGTGGAATTTGAAGATGGTGCGATCAAGGCACAGCTTGGAACTGCAGATATGCGCCTGCCAATCCAGTATGCGCTTTATTATCCAGAGCGTAGATATCTGGCTGGTGACCGTCTTGACTTTTCGAAGATTGCCGGAATCATCACAAGCAAACCAGACAGAGAGACATTCAAGGGACTGGGTTTTGCATATCAGGCAATTAAAACTGGCGGATCTATGCCGACGGTACTTAATGCGGCAAATGAATGTGCGGTTGCAAAGTTCCTGCACAAGGACATAAAATTTTTACAAATCTATGATATAATTGAAGCCTGTATGGGGGAGCATAAGACCATTGCGAATCCGACACTTGAAGAGATTCTGGAGACGGAACGCTGGGTATATGACTATATTGAACGACAATTCGGTTGATAGAGTTTCGATGTAAAAGGAGATTGTATGAACATTATTCTGATTATATTGGTGTTTGGTGTAATCGTGTTTTTTCACGAGTTCGGACACTTTATTGTTGCAAAGATGAATAAGATCGCGGTTATGGAGTTTTCCATTGGTATGGGACCGGCTATTTTTTCAATACAGAAAAAGGAGACGAAATATTCCCTGCGTTTACTGCCGATTGGTGGGTACTGCATGATGATGGGGGAAGATGGCGAGAGTGAAGATGAGAATGCGTTTAACAACAAGCCGCTGCTGGCACGGATTCTGGTGATTGCGGCAGGCCCTGTGTTTAACTTTATTCTGGCATTTGTTTTTTCAATTGTATTGATTCATTTTACGGGCTGTGATCCTGCCAGACTTACAACCGTGGTAGAACATTCTGCGGCGGAGGATGCTGGAATCGTTGTTGGAGATACAGTGACAGCGATTAATGGCAAGAAGATTTATAATTATCGTGAGATTTTACTCTATATGCAGGCAGAGAATCCTTCCAAGCCGGTAACACTTTCGATTGAGCATGCAGATGGTTCAAAGGAATCGGTTGTTGTAACACCAAAGGTGGACAAAGAAGGAAATTATAAACTTGGAGTTGCTGGAGGTTATGTCGCGTCCACTGGATTTGGAAATGATATCAAATATGCAGGTCTGGAGCTTCGATATTGGGTGAAAGCGACGGTGACAGGACTTCGGATGATTGTGACTGGCGGCGTGAAAAATGGAGATATCATGGGACCGGTCGGCGTTGGAAGTGCCATGAACGAAGTGATTGAAGAGGCAAAGGATATCAGCACAACGCAGAAAGAGGCAGTGATCAATGTAATACTGAATCTTTTAAACTGGAGTATCTTGCTGAGTGTGAATCTGGGTATCATGAACCTGCTTCCGATTCCGGCACTGGATGGCGGCAGACTGTTGTTCCTGTTTATTGAGGCAATCCGCAGAAAGAAGATTCCACAGGAGAAGGAAGCGATTGTGAACTTCATCGGATTTGCGTTACTTATGGTATTGATGGTTGTAGTATTCTTTAATGATATTAAGAATGCATTTTTCTAAAAGGTTAGAAAAGGGGTTGTGATTATGAGATACGGAACGAAAAAAACACTTCCACACAGAGATACGACGAGAATGATAAATATTGGCGGTGTCGTGATCGGTGGCGGCAATCCGATTGCGATTCAGTCTATGACAAATACAGAGACATCTGATGTAGACGCAACCGTGGCGCAGATTCTGGAGCTGGAGAAGGCAGGCTGTCAGATCATCCGTTCCACCGCGAATACCGAGGCGGCTGCAAAGGCATTTGATAAGATCAAGGAACAGATCCATATTCCAATCGTGGCAGATATTCATTTTGACTATCGGCTTGCGATTCTTGCGATGGAATATGGTGCAGATAAGATTCGGATCAATCCGGGAAATATCGGCGGAGAAGAGAATCTGAAGAAGGTTGTAAAAGTAGCGAAAGAGCGGAATATTCCGATTCGTGTCGGTGTGAATTCCGGTTCCTTAGAGCGGAATCTGCTTGAAAAATATGGTGGCGTGACAGCGGAAGGTATTGTGGAGTCTGCACTCGATAAGGTACGGATGATCGAAGAATGTGATTATGATAACCTTGTGATCAGTATCAAGAGTTCGGATGTTATGATGTGTGTACATGCGCATGAATTGATTGCGGAACAGACGAGTTATCCTCTGCATGTTGGAATTACAGAGGCTGGAACAGTCTATCGTGGCAATATCAAGTCTGCAGTAGGGCTTGGTATGATTTTAGGACAGGGAATCGGCGATACGATGCGTGTATCTCTGACCGGAGATCCAGTTGAGGAGATCACATCTGCGAAGTTGATCCTGCGGACGTTAGGGTTGCGCAAGGATGGAATCGAGCTCGTGTCCTGCCCGACTTGTGGCAGAACAAAGATCGATTTGATCGGACTTGCCAATGACGTAGAGAAACTGATTGCCGGCTATGACCATCTGTCAATCAAGGTTGCTGTGATGGGCTGCGCGGTAAATGGACCTGGTGAGGCACGGGAGGCAGATCTTGGTATTGCAGGCGGCAATGGTGAGGGACTTCTGATGAAGCACGGTGAGATCATTAAGAAAGTTCCACAGGAGAATCTGCTTGCAGCACTGAAGTACGAGCTGGATCACTGGGAAGAGGAGTAAAAACGTGGATAACAAAACATTTTGTAATGTATTTCCGGCTTTTAAGGGTGGAGCGGAACTTGACGCCCTTTTTTCGGATACGCAGGTGGAGAGTATCAAAACCTACGAGACAAAAAAACAGATGATTGTTACGCTGCAAAGTGACCACTTGATTCCATATCATATGATTACCCGTATGGAAGCATTGCTGACACAGCATGCATATCATATGGGTGGTGCAGGAAAGAAAATCCAGATATTTATGCGATATCAGCTTTCGGAACAGTATGATGTGAGACAGATTGCGGAGAATTATAAAGAAAGCCTGTTAGAGGAACTGCGCAGCATCAGCCGGATTGCATTTCGGTTGATGAGCCGGGCGGAGTGGTATTATAACGAGGATGTGATCAGTATTGCGGTGGAACATTCCTCAGTTGCAAAGGAACATGAAAAGCTGATACGGGATTTTCTCGTGTCTTATTTTCGTGATCATTTTGGAAAAGAAATCGAAGTTGGATTCAGCTATTCCTTAGAGCAGAAAACGAAGCTGCGGCAGGCAAATGCCCTGCGCTTACAGCAGGAGCTCCGTACGATCGAGGAGAAAAATGCAGAATTACAGGCAGCAAAAGCTGCTTCGGATGCTTCGGAAAAAGAGAAAAATGCAGAAGATAAAAAGACTGCCAAGGATGAAAATAAACAGGCAGAAGCAAAAACGGCTGCAAAGACAGATACATCAAAGTCTCCACAGCCAGCCGCATCCAGTGCAAAACCAGCGGCTGCAGCAGCCAAATCCTATGGCGCAGGTGCCAGATCCGATCGCAAATTCTCAGGGAAAGGCGATTATGGAAGTTATCGCAAGCAGCAGTCACAGGACCCGGATGTGTTCTATGGCAGAAACTGTGAGGCGGATATTGTCAAGATTGAGGCACTCGAAGAAGGTACCGGTGAATGTTGTATCCATGGACAGGTAATTGCGTTGGAAGATCGCGAACTGCGAAGTGGAAAGTTTATTATCACAGGTGCGATTACCGATTTTACTGATACAATTATGTTCAAACTGTTTGTATCACCGGATGACCGGGGACCGTTGCTGGATGAATTGCAGAAGGGGAAATTCTATATCATAAAAGGTGTGCCAATGTATGACAGCTACAGTAAGGAAATCACCTTTTCATCCGTTGCCGGAATCAAACCGGCAAATGATTTCCGGGAGAAACGGATGGATAACGCGCTTGAAAAACGTGTCGAGCTGCATCTGCATACGATCATGAGCGAGATGGATAGTGTGGTTGGCATCGAAAAAGTTATTGCCCGTGCGAAGGAATGGGGCATGAAGGCGCTTGCAATCACCGATCATGGTGTTGTACAGGCATTCCCGATTGCAAACCACCAGCTCAAAAAAGGCGAGGACTTTAAGATCATCTATGGTGTAGAGGGCTATTTTGTCGATGATGTAAAAGGTTTGATCCAGAACGAAAAAGGACAGAAGATTGATTCAGAATATGTGGTATTTGATATAGAAACCACAGGTTTAAGTCCGACCAATAACCGTATCATTGAGATTGGAGCCGTGCGGATCAAGGATGGGAAGATACAGGATACATTTTCTGAATTCGTCAATCCGGAGGTGCCGATTCCATATACGATCACGAAGCTTACATCCATTACAGATGCGATGGTGCAGAATGCACCAACGATCGAAGTGATCCTGCCGAAATTTTTAGAGTATATCGGCGATGCGAGTGTAGTTGCACACAATGCCACCTTTGATACCGGATTTATACGGGAGAATGCAAAGCGGCTGGGACTGGTGTTTGACAGTACGATCGTGGATACGATGACACTGGCGCATATCCTGCTTCCAGAGCTTGGTAAATATACACTGGATCGTCTATGTAAGCAGTTTGGTGTTGTAAATGAGCATCACCACAGAGCCTGCGATGATGCGGCTGCTACAGCCGAAATCTTCGTCAAGATGATCAAGATGATCAAAGAAAAAGGTATTACAACGATCCATGAGTTAAACGAAGCGGGTGCTGCATCTCCGGATGCAATCCGGAAAGCAAAAACGTATCATGGTATCATATTGGCGGCAAATGAGGTTGGACGAGTGAATCTGTACCGTCTGATTTCTGAGTCGCATCTGACATATTTTAACCGGCGTCCACGTATGCCGAAGAGTCTGATCAACAAATACCGGGAAGGTCTGATCATTGGCTCCGCCTGTGAGGCGGGCGAGCTTTACCGTGCAGTATTGTACGGAGAGGGCGAGGATGAAATCACAAGACTTTGTAATTTCTATGATTACTATGAGATCCAGCCGGTTGGAAACAACATGTTCCTGCTTGATGATGAGAAAGCACCGGTAAAGACCGTGGAAGATCTGCAGGATGTCAACCGGAAGATCTGCGATCTAGGCAAACAGTTTGGCAAGCCGGTCGTTGCAACCTGTGATGTGCATTTTCTCGATCCGGAGGATGAGGTATACCGGCGGATCATGATGGCGGGAAAGGGCTTCCATGATGCAGACCGTCAGCCACCGCTGTTTTTCCGTACAACGGATGAGATGCTTGCAGAGTTCCAGTATTTAGGCAGTGATCTTGCAAAAGAAGTCGTTATTACAAATACAAATAAAATCAATGATATGATTGAGCGTATCTCACCGGTACGACCGGATAAATGCCCGCCGATCATTGATAATTCCGATGAGACACTGACGACGATCTGTTATGACAAAGCGCATGAGATCTATGGACCGAATCTGCCGGAGATCGTAGAGGCGAGACTGAAACGGGAACTGCATTCTATTATCTCGAATGGATTTGCGGTTATGTATATCATCGCCCAGAAGCTGGTTTGGAAATCGAACGGCGATGGCTATCTGGTAGGCAGCCGAGGTTCGGTTGGTTCGTCCTTTGTTGCGACGATGGCAGGTATCACGGAAGTAAATCCACTTCCGGCACACTACATCTGTCCGAAGTGTTATTTTACGGATTTTGATTCGGATTTTGTGAAACAGTTCGAAGGACAGTCTGGTTGTGATATGCCTGACCGGAAATGCCCAAAGTGTGGCACGCTGATGACGAAGGAAGGACACGATATTCCGTTTGAGACATTCCTTGGTTTCTATGGCGATAAAGAGCCGGATATTGATTTGAATTTCTCTGGTGAGTATCAGCCCAAAGCACATGCTTATACAGAGGAACTTTTTGGAAAGGGAAAGGCATTCCGTGCGGGAACGATTGGTTCTCTGGCAGAGAAAACCGCATTTGGATATGTGTACAAATATTACGAAGAGCATGAGCAGGTAAAACGGCGTTGTGAGATGGAACGTATCGCTTTGGGACTGACAGGCGTGAAACGTACAACCGGACAGCATCCGGGTGGTATGATCGTGCTGCCAAAGCATGAGGAGATTTATTCGTTCACGCCGATCCAGCATCCGGCGAACGACACAACAACCGATATTATTACAACACATTTTGAGTACCATTCCATCGACCATAACCTGTTGAAACTTGATATTCTCGGTCATGATGATCCGACGATGATTCGTCGTCTGGAAGATCTGACCGGACTGGATGCGAAGACGATTCCGCTGGATGATAAAGATGTTATGTCTTTGTTCCATAATACGGAAGCACTTGGTATCAAACCGGAGGACATCGGCGGCACGAAGCTTGGTACACTTGGAATTCCGGAGTTTGGTACAGATTTTGCGATGCAGATGTTGATCGACGCTGCGCCGAAAGCATTTTCGGATCTGGTGCGTATCGCGGGACTTTCCCATGGTACGGATGTATGGCTTGGAAACGCACAGACACTGATTGCGGAGGGCGTCTGTGAACTTTCGTCCGCGATCTGTACACGAGATGATATTATGACGTATCTGATCTACCGGGGACTGGAACCGGGACTTGCATTTAACATCATGGAGAAGGTACGAAAAGGTATCGTTGCAAAAGGCAAATGTGACAAATGGGATGAGTGGAAAGAGGAGATGCGTAAGCATGATGTTCCAGAATGGTACATGGAGTCATGTGAGAAAATCAAGTACATGTTCCCGAAGGCACATGCGGTTGCCTATGTTATGATGGGCTGGCGTGTAGCATATTACAAGATTAAATATCCGCTTGCATATTACACGGCATTTTTCAGTATCCGTGCGTCGGCGTTTGACTATCAGCAGATGTGTCTTGGCAAGGAGGCACTGGAAGAAAATCTGGCTGCCTTGCAGAAGAAAGATAAGAATGATATGAGTGCGACCGAGAAGGATATGGTGCGTGATATGCGGCTGGTACAGGAGATGTATGCGAGAGGTATCGAGTTTATGCCAATCGATCTGTACCGTGCAAAGGCAGACCGTTTCCAGATCATAGATGGAAAGATCATGCCGAGCTTTGCATCCATTGCCGGCATGGGCTTAAAGGCGGCGCAACAGCTGGAGGAAGCAGCAAAAGGCGGCACATTTACATCAAAAGAGGATATTCGTATCCGAGGAAAGGTGTCAAAGACGATCCTCGATGTGATGGAAGAACTTGGAATCCTCGGCGATCTGCCAGAGACAAACCAGTATGATTTCTTTGGCATGCTGAAATAAAAGAGTTGCTATTTTAGGCTACATATATTAAAATAAAGCCAAATGTTTTTTAATGCAATAAAGAAGGACGTGAGAAAGTGAACAATCAAAATACTCAGGACATAGGAATTATCCATGAATCAAATATAGAGGTATCTGACATTCTAGAGCAGGTGTATGAGGCGTTATCTGAGAAAGGATACAACCCTGTCAGTCAGATCGTCGGTTATGTGATGAGTGGAGATCCAACCTACATTACAAGTTACAAAAATGCGAGAAGTCTGATCATGAAAGCAGAGCGGGATGAGATCATAGAGGTACTTCTTGAGAACTATATTGAGACACGGCTCAAGTAAGAAACACTGCGTGGTATTTCTGCTTGACAGAAGGAGCGGGACGATATGAGAATCCTTGGACTGGATTATGGCTCGAAGACAGTTGGCGTTGCATTGTCAGATGCAACTTGTTTGATTGCACAGCCACTCGAGACGATCGAGCGAAAACAAGAAAATAAACTGAGACAGACCTATGCAAGGATTGAGGCACTCGTGGTGGAGCACGACGTGGATAAAATCGTACTTGGACTCCCGAAGATGATGAACAATACGGAAGGACCAAGAGTTCAGGCAACGAGAGAATTTGCGGAGAATCTGGAGCGCAGAACCGGATTGCCGATAATATTTGAGGATGAAAGGCTCACGACAGTGGAAGCAAACCGGATTTTAGAAGAGACGGGTGTGTGCGTGAGCGGAAGAAAAGAACACATTGACAAGATGGCGGCAGCTATCATATTGCAGAGTTATCTGGATCGAGAGGCACATAGAAGAGATGAGTGAGAAGATTACATTTGAAACAGAAGATGGAGATATCGAGTTGTATGTATTAGAGCAGACAACGCTTTTTGGAGTGAACTACATTCTGGTGACAGATGACGAAGAAAGTGAGGATGGCAGTTTCTTTGTACTGAAAGAAGAACCGGACAGCGAAGGAGATGTCGTTTCTTACGCAGAAGTAGAAGACGAGAACGAATTGAAAGCAGTGATCAAGATCTTTGATGAGCTGTTGGAAGACATTGATTTGGAGGTTTAGTTTAGAATGAAACAGAATAATAAGTCGGTGAAGATCATTCCACTTGGGGGATTAGAGCAGATCGGAATGAACATTACCGCGTTCGAGTATGAGGACAGTATTATTGTCGTAGACTGTGGACTTGCATTTCCGGAGGATGAGATGCTTGGTATCGACCTTGTCATCCCGGATGTCACATACTTAAAGGAAAATGCGGACAAGGTAAAGGGACTTGTGATCACGCACGGACATGAGGATCATATCGGTGCGATTCCGTATATAGAAAATGAAGTGAATATGCCGATCTACGCAACCAAGCTGACGATGGGACTGATCGAGCATAAGCTTCGCGAACATGGAAATATTAACAACGTCAGAAGAAAGATCGTAACACATGGACAGATGATCACACTTGGTGCGTTCCGTATAGAGTTCATCCGTACGACACATTCGATTGCGGATGCGGCTGCACTTGCGATTTATACACCAGCCGGTATCATCGTGCATACCGGAGATTTTAAGGTTGATTACACACCGGTCTTTGGTGAGGCAATTGACCTGCCACGATTTGGTGAACTTGGAAAGAAGGGCGTGCTTGCACTGATGGCAGACTCTACAAATGTGGAACGTCCGGGCTACACTCCATCCGAGAAAACGATCGGAAAAGTATTTGACCATTTGTTTGATGACAACAAGGATCATCGAATCATCATTGCGACATTTGCATCAAATGTCGACCGTGTACAGCAGATCATCAATTCTGCGTACAAGTATGGCAGAAAGGTTGTTGTCGAGGGACGAAGCATGGTAAATGTCATTCAGACAGCTTCGGAGCTTGGCTATATTGATATACCGGACAATACGTTGATCGAGATCGACCAGATTAAGAACTATCCGGATGAGCAGGTGGTACTGATCACAACCGGAAGTCAGGGCGAGAATATGGCAGCGCTTTCGAGAATTGCGGCCAGCATTCACAAGCAGATCACGATCAAGCCGGGCGATGTAGTTATCTTCTCATCCAGCCCGATTCCGGGAAATGAGAAGGCAATCTTCAAGGTGATCAACGAGCTTGAAATGAAGGGCGCTCATGTAATCTTCCAGGATACCCATGTTTCTGGACATGCCTGTCAGGAAGAGATAAAACTGATGTATGCGCTTACAAAACCGAAATATGCGATTCCGGTACACGGCGAATACCGTCATCTGAAGCGCCATGCAGAGCTTGCAGTAGAGATGGGAATTCCAAAGGAAAATGTCAAGATCTTATCCGCCGGCGATGTACTGTCGATAGGAGAAGATGTCTTTGACGTGACTGGAAAGGTACAGGCACAGGGAATTCTGGTCGACGGACTTGGTGTTGGCGATGTTGGAAACATTGTATTGCGTGATCGTCAGCAGCTTTCCGAGAATGGTCTTCTGATCGTTGTCGTGACACTGGAGGCAGGAAGCAACCAGCAGGTTGCCGGACCGGATATTGTATCCCGTGGATTCGTTTATGTGCGTGAGGCAGAGAACCTGATGGATGAATGCCGCGAGGTTGTGCAGGAAGCATTGGATAACTGCTTAGACCGGGGAATTACAGATTGGGGCAAATTGAAGAATACGATTCGAGATGCGCTGAGTGATTTCCTCTGGAAGAAGATGAAGCGGAGCCCGATGATTCTGCCGATTATCACAGAGGTTTAATATGAGACAGGTTATTAACGAGAGCAAACAATTAAATGAACATATCCGGGCATCTGAGGAGTACCGCACTTACCTGCGGACAAAACAGGCGCTTCTTGAAAATGAGGAATTGAGCAGACATCTGCAGGAATTCCGTGCCAAGAATTACGATCTTCAGAATCGGCAGGGCGTAAACCCTTACGATGAGATGATAGAACTGACAAGGGAATACGATGAACTGCTGCACAACTCTGTGGTAAGTGATTTTTTGCAGGCGGAACAGCAGATCTGCAAGCTGCTGCAGCAGGTGTTTGATTCCATAGCAGAAGGATTGGAGTTTGATTACATCAATGAGTGAAAATGTGAAAAAAACAACAAATGGAATAGCAAAGAAAAAAACAAGCAGGAAAAATGTGCGTAAAAAAGAGGAGAATTTGCGAAAAGGTTTAAAGAATTCTTCTGGGTTTATGTTCAGTTTATTTGTCAATATACTGATCGTATTTTTGATCGTAAAGCTGTTTACATATTCTTTTAATTTTGCTTATGGCGTATTTGGCAATGTTGCATACCATCCGGGAAGCCAGCAGTATATCGTGGTCGATATTCCAGCAGATTCCTCGATCATGGAGATCGGAAGTGCTTTGCAGGATGCAGAGATTATTGAAGATAAGTATGTCTTTTATGCAAAGGTAAAGGTAAAGGGCTATGGAAACAAGATCACAAGTGGAAAATATCATTTGTCAGCCAGCATGACTTATGATGAGATATTGCAGATTATCTGTAATATAGATACAAGCAGTGACGAGGACAACGAATAAGTATGAATGAGTTTGCGAGAATTACATCCTTTGTCCGTTCGATGGCAAAGGAGGATGCCGGGGCATTGGGAGAATTATATCGGGATGCTGTAAAGCGCGGTGTTCCGGTGATTCGGCCAGAGGCAAGAGAATTATTAAAGACACAGTTACTATTGAAAAAGCCGAAGCGTGTTCTGGAGATCGGAACAGCCGTCGGCTATTCTTCTATCTACATGACAGGATTTCTGTCAGAGGATGCGCAGATCACAACGCTGGAATTGAGCGAGGAACGGACTGCGGAAGCAAGAACAAATGTCAAACGGCTTGGAAAAGAGACGCAGATTCAGGTGATCTGTGGAGATGCGGCAGAGACGTTGAAGGAGCTTCCAGATGATGCTTATGAGTTTGCGTTTGTAGATGCAGCAAAGGCACAGTATATTTATTATCTGCCAGACGTGCTGCGCGTGTTAAAACCGGGCGGTGTGATCGTATCGGACAACATCCTGCAGGAAGGGGAAGTATTAGAATCCCATTTTCTGGTGGAAAAGCGGAACCGCACGATCCATGACCGGATGCGGGAATATCTGTATGTGCTCACACATGATGATCGGTTGGAGACAGCCATCCTGCCAGTGGGGGATGGTATGGCAATCTCGGTTTTGCGGGAATTATGTAAGGAAAGTGAATTATAGTATATCAGGATAGCAGGTATGTGTATGATTTTGTTGAGAAATCAGGATACATACGGATGAAAGAGGATCGAAGATGGATAAGTTACAGAAACCAGAATTATTGATACCTGCCGGAAGTCTGGAAGTATTGAAGGTAGCAGTTGATTATGGCGCAGATGCAGTCTATATCGGCGGCAAGAATTATGGACTTCGTGCGAAGGCTGGGAATTTCACAATCGAAGAGATGCATGAGGCGGCAGACTATGTGCATGCACATGGGGCGAAGCTGTATGTGACAGTAAATATATTTGCACACAATGAGGATATCGATGGAATCAAGGCGTATTTCCATGAATTGAAAGAGACAGGACTTGAAGAAAAGATTGATGCATTTATCATTTCAGATCCGGGTATTTTCACACTGGCGAAGGAAATCCTGCCGGGTATTGAAATCCATGTCAGTACGCAGGCAAATAACACGAATTATCTGATTTATGATTTCTGGAGAAAACAGGGCGCGACGCGTGTGGTAGCGGCGCGGGAACTTTCCTTAAAGGAAATCAAAACGATCCGGGAACATATTCCGGCAGATATGGAGATCGAGGCATTTATGCATGGAGCGATGTGTATATCTTATTCCGGAAGATGCCTGCTCAGCAGTTATTTTACAGGCAGAGATGCAAATCAGGGCGCCTGTACACATCCATGCCGCTGGAAATATGCGGTTGTGGAGGAAAAACGACCGGGCGAATATCTTCCGGTGGAAGAAGATGACAGAGGCACGTATATCTTTAATTCCAAGGACCTCTGCATGATTGAGCATATCCCGGATATGATTGACGCAGGAATCAACTCCTTCAAGGTAGAAGGACGTATGAAGACAGCACTGTATGTAGCAGTTGTTACCCGGACATACCGGGAGGCAATTGATGATTATTATACATCGAAGGAATTATATGAGAGCAAGATGGAACATTACCGTGAGGAGATCGCAGCATGCACATTCCGTCAGTTTACAACCGGATTTTATTATGGAAAACCAAACGAGGAGACACAGATCTACGACTGTAACACCTATGTGAAGAACCGTGTCTACCTTGGTACAGTTGAAGAAGTGACAGCGGCAGGAGAACTGGTTATCCACCAGAAGAATAAATTCTGCGTGGGTGATACGATCGAGGTTATGGCGTTTGACGGTAAGAATGTGGATGTGGAGGTGCTTGCAATCCACGACGAACACGGCACAGAGATGAAATCTGCACCGCATCCAAAACAGTTACTCTATGTGAAGGTTTCTGATTCGGAGAAAATCAGAAAAGGCATGATTATACGCACAAGGCACTGCGCAGTTTAAGCAGTGCCTTTTTCTCTATCCGTGAGACATAGGAACGAGAGATATGGAGTAGGTTTGAAATCTCTTTCTGTGTAAGCTCCTGATTGTCGTATAAACCATAACGGAGCGCGATTACCTGCTGCTCGCGGTCGTCTAATACTTCGGTAAACAAGTCATCGATATTTCTGAGACTTTCGGATGTAATAACATTCAAAAGCACATCTTCTTCGTCGATTCGGATTACATCCATCAAACTGATTTCGTTTCCTTCCCTGTCAGTGCCGATTGGTTCATACAGGGAAATCTCGCGCACTTCCTTGCGCTCCTGCCGCAGCCGCATCAAAAGTTCGTTTTCAATACAACGGCTGGCGTAGGTGACCAGCTTTGAACCTTTGTCAGTATCATATGTATTGATCGCTTTGATCAGGCCGATCGTGCCGATGGAAATCAGATCCTCAGTGGAGCGGTTTCCAGTCTGATATTTCTTGACGATATGCGCGACGAGACGCAGATTGTATTCTACAAGGATATTGCGCGCGGATAGATCGCCCGACTTTGCTTTTTGCAGATAATGCGATTCCTCTTCGGGAGAGAGCGGGTGATGAAAAGTCTGCATGGCTGCCTCGCTATCCCTCTTTGTATATACTATGACGAATCATGGAAAATAGTGCTTTTCCAAGATGGAAAAAGATGGTATGATGATTCTAATGGTTTGGGAAAGGAGAGGGTTATGTTTCACTTAAAACATGATGTGCAGATACATCTAAAAAAGGAAAAGGAAGTTTTTCAATTCGTTTGGTTGTTTTTGTTTACATTTATATTATCGGCTGTGCTGATGGGGCTGCCTGACTATATTTGGAATATGCATTTATATAGAATATCGTTAATAGTAGTTCCGTGGCTGATAGCAGTCCCATCTATTGTTTATTGTATTAAACAAAGAGTTCAATTAGTTAATAAAAAATGGATTTTTGATTTTGGGATTGGTGTAGTAATTGGAGTAGCACTTTCTTGTTTGTGGCTTGTGATTGCAAATCAAATGGGAATAACAGTGGGAAGATTTTATACCAATAATATGTGGACAATAGTCTTCTTTTTTATATATTACGTTTTTTCGGTTGGACCTGCAGAAGAACTCATTTATAGAGTGGCATTTAAAGAAAGCTTGGAAAGTGTAACAGATAAGGCAAAATGGATAGCTCCGATTTTAGCAAACGTTTTATTTGGACTATCACACTTATTTCAACATAATATATCAAACGCGGTATTTGCGTTTTGCGTCGGGGCTATATACACGCTATTATACAATAAATGGAATAAGTGCAATTATATTATGGTAGCAGCGATTCATGGAATGTATGACTTTGCTATATGCTTTATTCCGTATATGCTGGATAAGGTGTAGGCTTGGATAAATGAAAATCTTGAAGAACCATAATGTTATGTAAAATAAACGACTTAGACAGATTTAAACAGATATCAAAAAATTGCTTTTTTTTTCAAATAGGCTATGCTATAATTATACATACTATAAAATTTATGAGAGGGTATTGCTATGCGAATAACTGGAGGAAGAAAAAAGATTCGTATAGGTGATTTGCTTGTTGAAGCGGGGGCTATTACGGAAGAAGAGCTTCAGGAGGCACTTGCCTATCAGAAGGAAAATGGTGGTCGTATCGGTAATGTAATCATGGAACTTGGCTTTATTAGCCAGGAACTTTTGATTACAGTATTGACGACACAGATGGGAATTGATTACATTGAACTGAAAGCCTGCAAGCTGGATGAAGATTTGTTGAAACAGGTACCGGAAAACCTGGTCAACAAATATAAGGCAATCCCGATTGGATATGATGAGAATAATCCGAATATCCTGCGAGTGGCAATGGTAGATCCAATGGATTTAAATGCTATCGATGATATCGGTATTGCGACAAATACACAGGTAGAACCATTGCTTGCCATGGAAGATGATGTCATGGAGGCAATTGGTAAATATTATGGTAATGCACAGGCAATGGAGGCTGCTGAGCAGTACCGTAAGGAGATGCAGGAGAACGGCGTCAATGATGCGGATGAAGAGGCGCTGAATGAAGATATCGAGAACTCGCCAATCGTACTTCTGGTAAAGCAGATTATCGAGAGCGGTGTCAGACAGAGAGCTTCCGATATACATATCGAACCGCTGGAGAGTAGCGTTCGAGTTCGTTACCGTATTGATGGTGCGTTGAAGCATGTTATGACCTACGATATTGGACTTCTGGCAGGTATCAGTGCCCGTATCAAGATCATCGGCGGTATGGATATCGCAGAGAAACGTAAACCACAGGATGGTCGTATCACAATTATGGTTGACCGGAGAGAGTACGATGTCCGTGTATCTATCCTTCCAACTGTATATGGTGAGAAAACCGTTATGAGACTTACTTCCAAGGACGGTCTGACGAAACCGAAGAGCGCGCTTGGATTTGGACCAAAGGAATTGAAGGTGTTTGACGGCATCCTGAGTAACCCACATGGAATCATCCTTGTAACAGGACCAACCGGTTCCGGTAAATCAACTACACTGTATACATCATTGAGTGAGTTAAATACCGAAGATGTAAATATTATCACGGTAGAAGATCCTGTCGAGGCTAATATCGACGGTATCAATCAGGTTCAGGTAAATGTAAAAGCAGAGATGACTTTCGCGGCAGCCCTTCGATCTATCCTCCGTCAGGACCCGGATATTATTATGATCGGAGAGATTCGAGACAGTGAGACTGCACAGATTGCTGTTCAGGCGGCTATCACCGGACATTTGGTAGTATCCACACTGCATACAAACTCAGCCGCATCTACGGTTACACGTATCATCGATATGGGTATTGAGCCTTATGTAGCGGGCGATGCGTTGGTGGGTGTTATCGCACAGCGACTTGTTCGTAGACTTTGTAGCTCTTGCAAACAGGCAAGATTAGCAGAACCGGAAGAAAAGAAGATTCTTGGCGTCAAGCCAGAGGATATGGATGATGATGTCATTATCTATGAGCCGGTTGGATGCCCGCTTTGCGGAGATACTGGTTATGCAGGACGAATTGGTGTATATGAGATGATGCCGGTATCCAAGGAATTGCAGGCGGTTATTTCTAAGGGCGCTACGGCAGATGTTATTGAGAAACAGGCATTAAAAGAAGGTATGCTGACCTTGAAGATGGGTGCAGCACAGCATGTACTGAATGGTATTACGTCGATTAGTGAGATGAAGAAAATCACATATGAGACGGGTGATGAATATTAAAACTATAATGTAAAAGAGGGAGAGAAAAGAACATGATAGACATGAAAGAACTTCTGGCATTTGCGGTGGAACAGAATGCATCCGATATTCATATTGCGGTAGGCATTCCTCCGAAGCTTCGTATCAATGGCCGGTTGACGGAGGTAGAGCTTCCGGCAATGACACCGGCAGATGCTGCAGAAGCAATCGGTTCGACGATGCATGATCGTCATAAACAGATCTTAAAAGAACGGGGCGAGGTCGATTTTTCCTTCGCATCTCCAGAAACTGGTCGATTCCGTGTAAACGTATTTATGGATCGTGGAAATATGGCGGCTGCTTACAGAAAGGTCGATACCATTATTCCTAGACCGGATCAGTTAGGAATTCCAGAAGCAGTTGTACAGTTGTATAAGAAGAAAAGAGGCTTGGTGCTTGTAACAGGACCAACCGGTTCCGGTAAGTCGACAACACTTGCTTCTATTATCAATAAAGCAAATGAAAACCTGACCGATCACATCATTACACTGGAAGATCCAATCGAGTATATCCACAAGCACAAGAAATCAGTTGTAAATCAGCGAGAAGTTGGTATGGATACACTCTCTTATGCAAATGCACTTCGTGCAGCCCTCCGTGAGGATCCGGATATCATCCTCGTAGGAGAGATGCGTGACCTGGAGACAATCTCTACAGCGATTACGGCTGCTGAGACTGGACACCTGGTATTCTCCACACTGCATACAATTGGTGCGGCATCTACGATCGACCGTATCATCGACGTGTTCCCAACACATCAGCAGCAGCAGACACGTATCCAGTTAGCGATGATTCTGGAAGGGGTTATCTCACAGGCACTGATTCCGACGGCAGATGGGCATGGACGAGTGGCAGCGTTCGAGGTTATGCTTGCCAGCCCGGCAATCCGAAGCTTGATTCGTGAGCAGAAGAACCATCAGATCCAGTCTACGATTCAGACAAGCCGTGCACAGGGTATGATTACATTGGATGATTACATCCTGGATTTGTATAAGAGTGGAACTATATCCAGAGATATGGCACTTGTGTATGCGCAGGATCAGGTTGCAATGAAGAAACAGATGTAACGTTTGTGCAAGTTTCACAAAATTAAATTATTTTATTGAACTTTATTGCAAAAAACTATCAAATAGAGTAGTATCAGTATATAAATTGTTCATAAAATGTTCATTTTTTAGAAAAATAAGAGGTCGGAGGAGTTAAAATGGCACAATACAATTACAAAGCCATGGACAAAAACGGCAAGGCGAAAAAAGGCTCGATAGAGGCGATTAACCTTGACAAGGCAAAAGAAAAGCTGAAGTCCGAAGGACTGATTGTCCAGGATATAAAAGAACAGGGCGCCGGAAAAAAGGGAGGCGGCAAGAAAGTCAAAGATAAAGACTTGGCAGTGTTCTGCAAACAGTTCTCGGCAGTTCTGAATGCAGGTGTTACGATTATCAGTGCGTTGGAAATGATGTCAGAACAGCTGGAAAACAAAACTTTGAAACGCGCATTACAGGAAGCTCAGTCGTATGTGCAAAAGGGTGGTACACTGGCGGATGCATTCAAATTGAATCCAAAGGTATTCCCACCGATTATGATCAACATGACAGCGGCTGGTGAGATGTCCGGAAATCTGGAAATCTGTTTTGATCGTCTGACAACACACTTTGAGACAGCAAATGCACTGCATTCAAAGGTGAAAGGTGCAGTTACATATCCAATCGTTATCTTGATTGTCGTTGTAGCGGTTGTAGCAGTGTTACTGGTTGGCGTTATCCCACAGTTTTCACAGATGTTTGACGATTTGGGATCAGAACTTCCGGCGGCTACACAGATGCTTGTAAACTTAAGTAACTTCTTGCAACATAAGTGGTATATCTTGGTGATTATTGTTGCAGCGATCGTATTTGGCTTGAAAGCATTTGGCAAGACAGAACCTGGATCATTGATGTATGCAAAGATTGGCATTAAATTCCCATTGTTTGGTAATCTGACGATTAAGTCAGCCGCAGCAACATTCTCTCGTACGATGGCAACTTTGATGGCTTCTGGTATCAGTTTGATCGATGCGGTGGAGCAGGTCGCAAAGATGATCAATAACCGGATCATTCGGGAAGCACTTTTGGATGCGAAGACACAGATTGCAAAAGGTGTTCCGCTTTCCAAACCACTTCGCGATTGTGGAATCTTCCCACCGATGCTTCCTCAGATGACAAAGATCGGTGAGGAAACTGGTAATATCGAAGATATGATGGACAAGGTTGCAGATTACTACGAGATGGAAGTAAATGATGCAACAGATGCACTTACAGCAGCAATGGAACCACTCATCATCGTAATCATGGGTGTTGTTGTCGGTGGTATTGTAATGGCTATCTACAGTCCAATGCTCAGCATGTACGACGCAGTTGATAGTTATTAAAGTGAAATTGGATACAAACCGTTGGGCGAGGACTTCGGTTTTATCATAGAAAAAACTATATAAAGAAAAGGAGAGTAAATTTATGAAGAAAACAAACAACAAAGGTTTCTCACTCGTAGAGTTGATTATCGTTATTGCTATCATGGCAATCCTTGCTGGTGCAATCGCTCCTGCATTGATTCGTTACATTGATAAGTCAAGAAAGTCTAACGATGTTAGCTCATGTAAGACAATTAAGACAGCAGTTGAGACTGCACTTGGTAATGAGGATGTATATGCATTCTTAACAAACTGCGGTGATGATGATGCTAATTTTACACTCATCACATTTAATCCAGGAGAATCTACATCAACAGCAACAATGTCTAATGATGCAATGACAATTTCAGGTTGTACAGAGCCTACTACAGGTGTTAGCGTTGCAGATGTTGGAACTTTGGCATTGACAGAAATTGGTACAAACATTGGCGAGAAGATTCCAAAGCTTAAGTACACAAAGGCTAACAAAGATGATAGCGCAGCAGCATGTACAGTTAAGCCGGAGAAGTTCTATGCAGCAATCACTGCAAAGGGTACAGTATATGTAATGATCGGTTCCGATACAGCTCCTTCAGCTACACCATCTGGAGCAAAGGTTGCTGAGTATGATTCTGCATACATCATCAGCCCAGAGTGCTGTGCAGCATATCAGTAAAATATGTGATTAAATCACAAAAACAGATTCCACTCGAATGATCGGGTGGAATCTGTTAAAAATGAGACGGAAAGGTTAGGACGATGTTAGTAACAATAGTATTTAGCATTTTTTTTGCGTTATATGGAATTGTAATCGGTAGTTTTGTCAATGTTTTGATTTTAAGACTTCCGATAAAAGAAAGCATAACCTTAAAACGGTCTCATTGTATGACATGTGGGCATACCTTATCCTGGTATGAACTCATACCTTTATTTAGTTATTTATTTTTAGGTGGAAAGTGCAGGCATTGTAAGGCACATATTTCAGTACAGTACCCGATTGTGGAGGCTGCAAATGGAATCATATATGTGGTTGTCTTCCTCGCAAAAGGAATCACATTGGAAACGTTCCTTTATTGCCTGTGTGCTTCTGCCTTACTAGCGTTAAGCGTCATAGATTGGCGTACACAGGAAATCCCCTTGGGATTCAATATTTTTATACTAATTTTGGGACTGGTTAGACTCTTTACAGATATAAGTAATTGGAGTCAGTATGTAATCGGTTTGTTTGCTGTCAGCGTTTTTTTACTTCTCATTAATCTTGTTACAAAGGGGAGAGGCATAGGACACGGTGACATAAAGCTTATGGCGGCAACCGGCTTACTGATGGGCTGGAAACTAATTACGGTAGCATTTATCATGGCGTGTATCATCGGAACGGTGGTACATCTCATACGAATGGCTGTTAAGAAAGCTGGCAGAAAGCTGGCTTTTGGCCCATATTTATCTATGGGTATATTTATAGCAATGATATGGGGTGAACAGCTCGTGAGCTGGTACCTATAAGTATATGGACGAAAGTCCTACATATAAAATCACTGATTAGCGAGGGAGGCTATAACGAATGGCAAAAAGCAATAAAGTGTTATCGATTGATATCACAAACGAAAGTATTACAATTATTGAGCTGACTGCTTCAGCAAAAAAGCAGACGATGATTCATAATATCATCATTTTTGAAACACCAGAAGATTCCTATGAAGATGGTGTATTAAAGGAGCCAGAGAAGATTGCAGAGGCAATTACACAGCAGTTGATGGCTCGCGGTATTAATAATAAGAATGCGATCTTCGTTCTTTCATCGACAAAGATTGTAAACAGAGAGGTTATGATACCGTTTGTTCCAGAGAAAAAAATCAGAGGAATTATCAATTCAAACTCATCCGAGTATTTCCCTGTAAATATAGAAGATTATGTTGTTTCTCATTCTGTGCTTGAGACTGTAACAGATGAAGAGAATAACAAGCAGCTTCGCGTACTGGCAGTCGCAGCACCGGAGCATATGGTAAAGTCTTATTATGACTTAGGTCAGATGGCTGGATTGAATGTTGTTGCACTGGATTATATCGGTAATGCAATGCTCCAGCTTATTAAAACACAGACAAATCAGAACACAACAACCATGGTTATCCAGTTAGGTAGCGAGAGTACAGTATTGAATATTGTACAGGGTGATAATTTATTGTTACAGAGAACGGTTCCATATGGTACAAACTCTGTTGTAAATGTAGTCATGGATGACAAGGGCGTTGATGCAACAACCGCTATGACATTGCTCCAGAACGATCGTTTGATCACTGTAGATTTTGATGATAACGAAGTAACTGGTGCATTCCGTTATTTGATTAACAACATTGGACGTGTTATGGACTTCTATGCATCAAAGAACCCGGACAAGCCAATTGAGGATGTATTCCTGACTGGTGATGGTGCGTTGATTCGCGGTATTGACGGACTTTTTAAAGTACAGTTGAATGTCAGCACACGAATTATGGATACATTGTACAATATCAAGTTTGATCCAAGTATCGACTTGAAGGTATACAATCCAGTATATCTTGTTACTCCAATCGGAGCAGCGTTTGCTCCAATGGGATTTGAACTTGCAGATGTAGCAGCATCCGCAACAAAGGCAGAGGGAAGTCTGGCTCCGTTTATTGCATTGATCGCAGTTGCTGCAATTGGTGCAGCTGGCATGGCGTTCTATTCTATTAATAAGAAGAATACTGTGACTGAAAAACGAGATCAGTTAGAGTCAGATATTGCAAGAATCAGTGATATTGAAGATATTATCGATGCATATGATGCAGCTGAAGCAAAGTATACAGACATGGAGTCTATGTACTATACAACATACCAGTTGAACGAAAATGCAAGACAGTTTATCTCAGAATTAGAGAGTAAGATTCCTACAAGTATAGTCGTATCATCATTCTCATCTGATAACAACGGTGTATCAATGCCATGTGTATCAACAAGCTATGATGCAATTGCAGATTTTATTATGCAGCTGAAGACAATTGATTGTGTAGACAATGCGTATGTAGCAAGCATTTCAAAGAAGGATACAGATGGAGAAATCACATATGAATTTACTGTCACAGTCAACTATGTACCGATGATGGAAAACCCTGAAGCTTCAACTGATGATGCCGGGGATACTGAAACGACAGAAGCAGAAGCTGAGTAAGGGAGGGAGCAGAGTATGAAATTAAGCAAAAGTAATATTAAAATTATTTTATTTATCGTGGCAGTTGCAATTTTAGGCCTTACATATCTGTATGTATTTAAGGATAATATGAGCACTGCAGATTCAATTCAGTCAGAGGTAGACACATTACAGGCTCGCTATGATGAATTAAATGCAAAACAGAAAGATCGTGACATGTATGAGGAAAAGACTGCTGAATATGAAAAGCTTTTTGCTGACAGACTGGCATATTTCCCTGCAACATTGGATCAGGAAATTTCTGTTATGTTCATCAAAGGTGTTGAAAAGGATGAGGGGAATTTACAGTTTGGTGTAAACTCTGTTGGCCTTGGACAGCCTGAGACATTCTACAGTTTAAGTGCAGCAGCAAGTGCGTCTAATGATACAAGCGATACAGAAGAAGCAACGGATGAAGATACAACGGATGAAGATACAACGACTGTTGCATCTGGTGATTATCAGTGTATGTCAGCAGCATTTCCTATTACATATACAGGATCATATGAAGGCTTGAAGGATTTCATTGATTATATTATGGGATATAAGTACAGAATGAATATTTCTTCTTTCAACATTGCATATAATTCACAGGATGATGTATATTCAGGAAGCATTTCTTTGAATGCATATTGTATAACAGGTGGTGGACGTGAAGCAGATAGTGTGGATGTAGATGTACCAGAAGGTGTATCGAATATCTTCCTTGGAGGTCCTGGTGCAGCATCTGTACAGACTTCCAGCCATGATGCAGGTCAGGGTGAAGATATCGCGAGTGATCATGATATCCTGATTGGTTTGAACAATGCAAATGGAGACAGCTCAGATGGTATTATTGTAAGTGCAGGAAGCAACAAGGTAAGCTCAACAGCAAACGATGTAGAGAAGGTTACACTTACAATTACAGATGAGGATGGTAAGAATATGGTCGAGGTTGCAATGGGCAGCGATTCTTACTCATTTGAGCTGACAGATAAGGATTTAACAATTTATGTTGAGTCATCTGCTCGTGTAGATAATGATGACAAGAATGGAATTACATTGAGTGTAAGCAACTCAACAGATGTTCCGGTTTATGTGAAGGTTGCAGACGATGACAAGAGCGCTCCTAGATTTGCCTTAGGCAGCAAGACAGGTACTGTTAAGGTATACTAAGAGAGGGTGAGGATTTATGGCAAAAACAAATAATAAAGGTTTCACTTTGATTGAAATCGTCATAGCTGTTGCCATATTGTCAGTCCTTTTAACTCCGATTTTAAAACAATTTGCCAATACCCTGGAGACAAGCCGGAAGGCAAAAGCTCTCCAGGAGGTAAATGAGATGGCTGGTAGTGAGATGGAGGAATTCCAGACGGTTTCAAGAGAAGACCTGAATGATCGATATGGAGATCCTACGATACATGCAGATCTTTCAGTTACCATGTATGATACATCGGCAAATGAAATCGCAACGGATCTTACATATTCTGCATATGAATATCAGTTACCGGAAAGCGAGATTGGAGCTAAGAGAGATAAGTATTCAAATGTTGTAGTACTCGATGACTTGTCAAATAAAGTACGTGCGTATGGTGGAGAGAGTGCACCAAAACATTATAAAGTTGCATATAATCTGACAAGCACAGAATTGGCAGCCTTTGGCGAAGGGTTTGAACTCACCAATGAAGGTTCGATTGTAAAGTATAATGATGAAGGTTATGTATCAGCAGTTGTATGTACAGATACCAATTCCGATGGATCGGCAGTAAGTTATGTACAAAATCCGAATGATGTAAATCTGGGTAATATGCATGACCTTGATAAAAATACGGTTGCGCTTATATTGGGTGGTACATCCAGCTTTGACTCAGAAGCATTTTCGGCTTTGTTCTCCAAGGCAATGGATCATCTTCGTGAATTGGATTATGAATCATGGCAGCAGGCATTGCTGAATGTTGATAATGAGTCAATATTGTCGCAGGATAGTATGAACAATTCAAAGAGATTAATCAAGATATATACGGATAAGGCAACAGATGCTTCAACAGGAAAAGATTACTATATTGTAAAAGCCGATGTATATTATGATTATACATATAGCTTGATTGTTGATGGTGCTGCGACGAGTTCCTATCATGATATGGTAAGTTATACAGTTTTCAGTCAGAAATTCTATACAAAGCAGGCACCGGAAATTTATTTTGAATACCAGCCGTATTGTATTTCTGGCGCAAATACTGAGAATGCGGTATATCAGAGTGATGATTATATCTTATTTGATAACAATGTAGATGAGAGCAAACTGTATCTCTATAAACCGTATAAGGATCAGCAGAATGCCAAGGCAAGCTTGGATGATTATTATACGATAGATTCAGATGGAGATGGAGTTCCTGATAAGAAAGCAGAATATTATACATACTATACTGATTCAACACAGACAAGAAAAGTTACGATACATCTTGCAAGTAAGAATAACAATACATCTGTAGAACTTGATAGCACTGGTAAGGCAACAAATCCAGATGGCTACAAACGTATATACATCTTTACAAATCTTGATACAAATGGTTATTATGATGGAGATAATGATTCTCAGTTCCAGTCAGATGCATTTTCAGGAGTGTTTGATTATGTAAAGGGAGAGAAAGAATCAAGAAGTTCCGTAGAAAATGAAGTGGATGCGGTTTATCTCAAATATGCATTGGGTAATTCTTATGTTACAAATACAGTATCTTCCGATGGAACAACAACGACTGGAGATATGAAGGTTCTGTATATGCTTAGTGAAGATACACGAGAATCAGAAAGATTATACACAGTTACAGTAAAATTAACACCGGACAAGGAGAGCTTGAATACAGTTCGGTTATCTGGAGCAAAGGGGGCTAATTAGTTGAAAAAATTCAAAAAACTGTTGAAAAAACTAAAAAGTAATGCCGGCTCCAGTATTGTAATGGTAGTCGTTTCTGTTGCGTTTATTGGAATTATTGTTGGAGCGTTGTTAGCAGCTGCAGTTCAGTCTTATCGGTTAAAACTACAGGAGCTGAATGACCGGGATAATTTCTATTATGTTGAGCAGGCGTTAAATGAAATTTATGCAGGTGTGGGTTCACAGACAGTGGAAGACTTGCAGGATGCATATGTTTATACGGTAGAGAATATGGTTGAGTATGATCTGATTAAGGGACGTTATGTGACGAAAACACAGGACGAGGCTCAGGAGATGTTCTCAAAAGAGTTCTACCGTCAGTTGCAGAATAATCCATTCTTTAAAGTAAGCTTGGATGATTTGGCAGTAAAGTTGACATCTTATATCACAAATGATTCGGTAAAATTGGATGCGAGCCGGATACAGGTTGTAGATTATGAAGATGAAAACAATAATAAGGTTGGTAAGATCATTAAGAATCTGAAGTTAAGCCGTACGCAGGAATACAATCGTTCATCTGCAAATGGTGTGTTTACACAGAGCATCACAACAGATATCGTAATTGGCAATCCTGATTTTGCAGTATTGTTCGATTCTATGAATGATACAGATCCTAACATTTTCAAGTATGCTTTAGTAGCGGATATGGGTGTTGAGGTTGATCAGCCAACAGTTCCGCTTACCATTGCTGGTAATGTATATGCTGCTTCTGATTATTATAATAAGCAGTATAACGAAAGCACATGGGATGAAGATGTAAGTGATGATAGTAAAAAGCTTACCACATCCGACACTTATGAGATTGAACAGGAAGATGGAGAAAATGTTAATATTGCAGAATTATATCAGCATGGCAGTGTAACATCAAAGAGTGCCAAGGGAGAGAAAACTTCAAGTACATATACCTATTATAATAATTATGCAACACAGAACAATCAAACGGAGGTTGCAGGAAGAAACGATTATTATGATGGTGCAACAATTAAGAGTAAATACTCAGGATTCTATGTAAATGGTTCTCAGGTATCTATTATGGCAGATACGGTTATTGTACCAGGTACAATGGCAGTTATGGATAAGGGATCTCTTTCTGTCTATGGTAAGAATGGAAGCCAGACAGCAGAATCTGAGGTATGGACAGACAATATTGTATTAGATGGTTATAGTACAGTTAAAGATAATACAGCAAAAGATGGTACTGTCACAACAACATACAAAGGCGCAGAGGCAATTATGAAAGCAAATATGTATGTAAAAGATGACACGGAAGTAAATGCTGCAGGATCTTCTTTCCAGTTAACTGGTAGCTATTTTGGCTATGGAGACAGCACAGAGAAAGATGATCGTAAGTTTACACCAGTTGTGGATGCCGCAAACTTCCAGATTGAAGTTACAGATGCAGCAGGTAATAAGAAAACAGAAAATCGCGGGCATTATAACAGTAGTGCTATTATCGTAAATGGTGAGCAGTCAACATTGAATTTGGCACAGGCAAAAACATTGTTCTTAGCAGGACGTACATACATTGAGCTTTCAAAGGATGTAAACAGCGTAGATGGAACGACAAGAGAAGATGATGCAGTTGTAAACACAGTGAAGGATACATATGCATATCATCCAACGGATTATAATCCGGAAATGCCAGATGCATTGCGGACAGATGATAATAAGACTACAACCATCCGCGATTATAAGATGGGTGAGAGTATTTCATTAAAGAGTAACCAGGAAGCTTATATTCCAGTAACCTATAATGGAATCCCTAAGCTTGCTAAGAATGACAAAGGGGAGTCGCTTGGATATTATCTGGCAGAACTTCCACCCGCGTTAAAGGGCAGTGATTTATTTGAAAAGTATTTCCCGTCTTATCAGTTTGACGGCAAAGTACCATGTGTGCTTCAGGAAATATCTGGTAAGAAGTATTATTATTATGATTTCCAGACTGCATACACTCAGACGGAACTGCTGTATCGTGCAAGAGTAATGGCAGGACAGATGACAAATGCAGAGTATAGTGCATGGTTAGATGAATTCCCGTCTGCACAGTATTTTGCTGCAGGGTTTATTGAAGATTATGATGCTGAATTAGAAATGCATAGAAAATATGTAGCAGCAACAAATAAGACCGGGCTTACAGATAGTGTAATTGCAGAATATTTGGTAGATATTGGCGATTATGAGGATTTTGATGCTGGAAATATTGTTCTTCCAGATGCAGATCTTGATCCAAATGTAAGTATTTATTCCAGCGGTGCAATTACAACGAAGAAAGATACAACATTTAGTATTGTCAGAGCAGACAATACAGATGCACTTACAAAGCTTTTGACTTCTGATAGTCTGAAGGACATGAATGAGGGAAATAGCTGGCTTGGTTCAGTAGATGCAAACGGAAAGGAATCAAAGTATACAGATGCATATCAGCTTTCCAATGACTTGGAAATGGAATATGACTATATGAAGTGGAATCTGGGACACTATAGTCAGGATCCTACATTAGATTCGGTTACACTTGCAAACAATGCAGTAGAGAAGCAGTATATTAAGGCGGTTGTCAATGATGAAGATCTTGGCGATGGAAGTATCACACCAATTAATAAGTTCCTGGATATGTCAAAGATAACAGAGAGTACAAACATTACACCTAATATTTCTGGTACAGATTCGGGCGCAAATGTTATGGATCTTGCATCTGGGTACTCTGTATGGGTAAGTAATTCAGATGTAGTTGTCAAGGCAAAGAAGGAAGATAAAGGTGAGGTGCGAGGCGTTGTAATCACTAAGGGAGATGTATACTTTGATACATCGGCTGAGAATGGTGTCACAGATTTTGAAGGTGTGATTATTGCCGGTGGTAAAGTATATGTTGCAGGAAATGTAAAAACAATTGCTTCTTCCGCTGAGATTTGTAGAGCAGTATTGCGTGAATGCTTACTGACTGGAGATGATAATTCAAAATTGATATTGAGTCTGTTCCGTGGATATGAGCCAAAGGAAGAGGATGCATCTTCCACAGACGCCTCCGAAGCAAAATCAATTGATATGATTGATTATACAGATGTTGTAAGCTTCGCAAACTGGATGAAGAATGTGGAATAGAGAGGTGGCCTATGGAGAAGAGAAGATTTATGAAGGATAACAAAGGCTACACACTCATTGAGATGATTATCGTTATAGCGATTATTGCAATAATGACTGGCGCGGCTATGGTAACAATCACGATTTTGCATAATGCAAAAGCCAAGGAAGCTTCTATTACATTGGAAACAGCATTGTCTGAAACACAGAAAAATGCCAAAGGGAAAATGTGTGTGGTAGCGGATACACAGCAGCCAGATTACAAATTTGCATTAGCTGTCTATAAAAGTGGTAGTAAGTATTATGTAAAGAAGGGTTATTATATAGGAAATGGTAATGATATGTCGCTGAATTCCAGTTATGTATTTGATGATTCAGAGAATGCAAACAGTGGAAAGGGCGAGAGCTTTTCGGCATATGTAAAGGTGAAGTACAAAGATTCATCTGGTACGGAACAGGATATTACCGGAATTGATGAAAAGCCTATATATATAATTTATGACCGTCAAGGGATGTGTATATATGGTGATGGTCAGTATGAGTTTTATCGTAACAGCAAAGACTCATTGTTAAATACCGTGGTTTTGAATAAAAATGGAAGCCATACATTACATTAAGGAGGGCGTGAAGATGAATAAAGATAATAAAAACAGCGGCTTCTCCTTGGTGGAATTGATTATAGCTATAGCAGTGCTTGCGTTCTTGATGTTAGCAGTTTCTTCCTTTATGGGATCGAGCGTATCACAAACAAGGAAAGAACAGGTGGATGTTAAGTTACAAACACAGGCTCAGGAAACATATAGCTTAATTACAGACACTATCATGCAGGCAAATGATATTGTGATGGTTGGATATACAGCATCAGAACAGTTGAATTTTGCAACGGTAGGAGAAGAGACAAGTGCAACAATGGCGAAGAAGTTCTATGTGAAGGATGAGGCAACAGCAAAAGCACTTGTAAAAGATCCATCTTTATATGGGATTAATGATTCGGTTTCAAAGGCAGATGTAATATGTTTTAAGGATATTGATGTAGACGATCCAATATATATATCATATCTGCGAATTGAAAGTTCCGTTCCGTTGGATATGAATCTGGTACCGGGTGGAAACCCAAGCATCTTGTCTGAACAGGTAATAACTAATTCATTGACAGGGGAAGCAACAAAGGTACAGTGCACAGAACAAAATTCCAAAATTGTATACAGCATAAATGACACATTAGTTTCTACCTTTTACTTCGAAAACAATAACATGTATTATGGCAGAAAATATGCATACATGACAATGTCAGATGATGAGGTGGATATGTCAGATTCAAATTCAAAGTTTGTACATCTGTATAATCCATATTTGTCATATGTTGAAGCAAAGCTAGGAGCGATAGGCGTTGGTGTTGCGGGATGTACAGCAAACATTGATGCAAAAAACAATTCAGTTAAGCTGGATATATACTATAATCAGTCTAATATGACGTATACAACGAATGGAAGAGTGAATCCAAGAAATTCGTATGTATTAGTACCAAAAAAGTAGGGAGGGCAAGTAGAACATGAAACGTAAAACAAAGATTTTGATATCTGCATTATCTGTAATGTTCGTTGCGGCGATTGCGGTTGCAATTGCATCGTTCTCCTTCGCTGGAAATGGTGACGAAGACGGCTTGCTGGAGAATGGCGAAATTATCGCAGATGCAAGTCAGAATGTGGATACAAAAACGATTATCGATTACATTATCGATAATTCAAATTCAGAAGATCCAGAAGTAGATAAAATTTATCATATCGCAGAAATTTCATCTTCTTCTGCTTCAAGCTTAGAGACATTTGTTAGTTCCAATGGCTTTAAGGATTATGTTATTGATGGAAACCGTACAATCGAGCAGGCGATGGCAGATGGTTGTATCGAATACAAATGTTTTGGCGGAAATGTAACAAGTGATGCAGATCTTGCTTATATTTCAAAGGCAGATTTCATTTATGTAAGTAATGATTCTGCATCGAAATTTACAAAAGACAATGACATGAGCGAGAAATTATATGATCTTCTGCATACATATGCAGTTGGCGATTTTAAGCCTTTAGTCATTGATAGTCCAAATGCAACAACCGTTGATCCGTCGACATCAAAGAATATGAAAGATCTTGCATCTTCTGTATTTGGTCCAAATGAAAAGTATTATTACACATTCAAGTGGGCAAGCAACTTAAGTGCAGATCAGTATTTGCAGCATGCAGGTGGTTCTTTGTATCTGGGAATTAACGGTCAGACACAGAAGACAAATGGTGCATGGACAGAAGTATATGAGTCAGACCCGACTGCCTCTGCTTCAGATGGATCCTCAGCACAGCCGATGTCTATGGCGAAGATTTTGACAATTGGCGTCAATACTACATATACAAAGACAGATGCGCTGTTAGCAGGAAATCCGTCAGCAACGGGGTTGTATGCAGCAGATGGTTCTGCAATTGCAGATACTGCTACATCAAAATATTATAAGCTGGATGCAAATTCAATCTTCTATAAGAATGGTTATAATAACCGTGTCGGTGTAAGACCAACTTATATACAGAATGATATTGTAACATTGGCTGATTCAGAATCCGTTGATTTTGATCAGTACGATATGATTGTGATTGAAGATTCTTGTTATAATCAGGCAATCACGGCAGATCTCTATAAGAAATTCGCATCAGCAATGTATGGTAAGATTCATATTGTATATGGTGCAGATATGGGAACATCATCAGATGCTGCGATTAAAGTTCCGGATGATTTAAAAGAGACAAACTACTCTAAGTTATTCTATATGGTAGCAACAACAGAGTATGTTGCACGATATGAGAATATCATGGTAACTTCAAGAGCAGACTTCAGTGTTGTTACAACTTCAAAGAGTGCAGCGACAGCAAAGGTTATTGCAGATTTGATCAATGCATCGAAATATCGTGGAATTGGTGGTAGAGGTTCTTCTTCCTCATCCTTTACGGTGTTAGAGATTCAGCCATGCTATCCAATTGATGAAGCTGTGGCACAGGAAGTAGGCAAGGCAAAGCCAAGAAGTGGTAATGCATCAAGTATTTATGGAAGTGGAAATTATTATACAGCTCCAGCTAATGTCGTGAATGGAAAGACAAAAGAACAGTTAGCTGAAAATACAGAGTACTATGCCTGGGAGCTCTCTAAGGCAAAATTAGCAGATGCATTAAACTTACCAATTGATAAGATTAATTTGGTACAGATGTCATCCGAGGAGTTTGCGTGTGATAAATCAGAAGTTTTAGGAAAGTACGATTTGGTTTATATTGGCGGAAATACATCTGCATTAAAGGATGTGTTAGAATATCGTAGTTTGACAGGTCTTGCAAGATGGGGTGGGACTTTGAAGTCTAATTCGGGTAGTTTGGATATGTCAAAGATTACAACTTTGCCAATCTACACGATGTATTCTCACAATGGTGATATTGTAAATCTGGATCTTTCAGCTATGGCACAGTCTCCAGGTCCTGCAAACAGTGGTACACCAACTGCGAAGGTTCGCCTGAATGGAAATTATACAGATACGTTTACAGTATTGAATGGTAATGATATCACATATAATCGGTATGAGGCATTAAAAGAATATGTTGATGCAGGAATGCCGGTTGTAGTAAGTAAGAATCTGACAACAGCATATACTCTTGCAAAGACAGATGGCTATTTGCAGAACTCTATTGATCCGGATTCTAATATGTATAAGTTATTGGCAGCATGTGAAGGCACTGATAAAGATAATGTACAGTGGAACTTTAATCAGACGGATGTGGAAGATATTTTAAGTGATGGTTCGCTTGGTGATTCATTAACAGGATATGTCTCAGTGTTCAAGGGTGGTGCAGCAGATACTCCAAAGAATGAGTTGAGTTCAATCTATGCAACATCAGAGAAGAGACCAAAGTTGACAATCACAAGTATGCCGGCAACTTATAATCGGTATGATGAAACATCACAGATTACAGACGGTACATTGAAATTTAAATATACAGTCACGGGAAGTGCCAATTATACGGTTAAACTGTATATTGATGATGATGGAAATAGTACTTTTGATCGAAAAGAAGAGTACATGACATCAGGAGATGCGAATTCACTTACTTATCAGTGTGCGGACAGCTTCTATGGTCCACTGTATTGGATGATTGAGGTTGTTGATACAAATGGAAATTCAGTCAGCCAGACGGGTATTGCTTATGTCAAGAACAAGACTGACGAAAAACAGCAGGTAAATGTATTGCAGATTATGCCGGGAGGTAAGGCAAACCAGTGGTCAAATAACGCACTTGGCGAAGGTGCAGAAGGTTACAACTCCTTGTATTTCTGTACTGTATGTCAGCAGGCATATCAGAGACTGGAGTATAACCCATATACGAATTCAGGAAATCGTACAGCGTATGGAGCTCTTTATGGTGGTAATTTCCAGGATTCGAAGGATGGTATGCTGGGAAGTCATTACTTAGGTAAGCATGAGCATACGTTTGGTATCGTAAGTTATGACAGTCAGCTTGTTGTACCTGGAAAAGGTGTCAAGGGTATGGATGACTGGGATAACAACCTTGCAGATCAGGTAAATGATCTGTATGACTTTGATATTGATATTATGCTGCGTAATGAGTTTGAGCAGGCTGCAAAGGATGCAGAAGCTGCATATGATTACAAGGTTGACAATGGAGAAGTTAATTACTCTTCAGCAATTACAGATGCAGAAAAAGAGGCACTTGTAAATTCATTTACAATTGATTCAACGGATACTGATTATGATAAGTATAATGCACTCACAACAGTGGAAGATAAATATAAATTTATTAAGAAACGTGAGTATGAGCAGTTGGCAGGCAAGTATTGGCAGTTGTATCAGTTTATGAAGAATGAGAGTGCAACTGGAACATCCAGCATGAAGGATGAAACAGGTGTTGATATTCAGAAAACAACCGTTGATGCAAGAAAGGAACTTGATGAAGAAATTGATAAGTTAATTGCCGGAATTCAGTCAGGAAGCACAAATTCAGGCAAGACAACCTTCTCAAGTAATACATCAAAAGAGACTTTGATTCAGGAATTGAATCGTTTGAAGACAAAATCAACGTACAGTGATTATTATTCTATTGATGGTAACGCTGCACAGTATAATGATGTATCACAGGCATATCTTCCAAATGGCGAGAGTATGAACACTTATATGGAGGAGTACTTTAAGGTAAAAGATAAAGAACTTGAGTATAAGGAACTTTACAAGAAATATACAAGATATGCAGCAGGTGCTGATTGGTTACAGGAATCATACAGTACAATTATTCTTGGACCATCTGAAGATTTCGGTGGAGATGATATTACAAGTCCGATTGCACTTGCAGATTTGAAGTCTTACATCGAAGATGATGGACAGCTCCTGTTGTTCCATGATACATTGACAAAGTTCTCTGATAAGGGTACTTCTACATTGACAGCAACACTTCGTTCATACTTTGGTATGGATCGGTATCACTTTAATGATCCTGTGACAACAGATGCAAGTCAGAATTATGTGAAGTATACAACTACACAGGATAGTGACAAGTACTTTATGACGAATCTGTCGACAACGAAAGATGAAAGTCGGTATACAAGCTGGCTTTCAGATATGAAAAAAGTGTTTGGATCAACGCCAAGCAAATATCTGACATCCGTGGCATATACAGATGCGGTAAATGTCAGTGGTAATGATAATCCATATGCAATTCCTTATCGGTATGCCGATTTGAGCTGGGCAATCGCAGGATATTGGTACAATGCAGCTAGCTTTTCTGCAAAGGAGAATACAAAGTATGGTACTGATAAAGCGAGTCAGAACAATCAGGGTATTGTAACATTGTTCCCATTCACATTGGCATCTGAGTTGAATATTTCAGGAACGCACTCACAGGCATATGCGCTGGATGTTGAAAATGATGACATGACTGTGTGGTATTCTCTTGCAGGTGGTAATAATACAAAGGACGGTTCTTCCATCTATGCAGCATCACCGAGAGATGGTATGGACAACTACTTTATTTACACTTATAAGAACGTAAACTACTGTGGTGCCGGACATTCGAAGGTGACTGGTGTAGGAAAGGATAATAATGATGAGCGTTACCTGTACATCAATATTATTTGTAACTCAGTTCGTAACAGTGTAAAACAGCCAACCATTTATGTATATGACTATGGTAAAGAAACAAATAATATCATCAAACGTGATGTAAACGATGATTATTATACAAAGGTTGAGGAGAATACTTCATATCCAGAGTTTAGTTTTAAGGTAACTGTAGACCAGGATGCAACATTAAAGCAGGTTCGAATCTACTATGATTTGGATTACTCAGAGACAAATCGTGATAGTTCATATGTAGCAGATAAGAATCATGTATTGATTGCGGATTGGAATTCTACACAGGTAAAGGAAGGTATCATCAAGGATGTATTCCGATATGATTCTTCTCTTGAGAAGCTGTTGAATAAGGATGGCGGACAGATTGCTGAGAAGTATGTAGATTCTGATGGTAAGGAAGTTACAGTAGCGGCAACGAAATTGAAGCTTCAGCCATCGTACTTTGAGAATTACAATAATGAATATACATATATTGTAATTGAAGCAACCGATTCCGAAGGTAACAAGGTTTACCAGAGAATCAAGGTTATGTTGAAGGATTATCTCTTTGACTTAACGTAAAATAATAAAAAAAGCATGGGAAACTCTGAAAAGAGTCCCATGCTTTTTTTGCCATTTGATTGACTTTTTTATAAGAATCGTTATAATTAAAATATGTATGTAGTTAGGAATTAGGCGATATATGCCACAACGTACAAAATAATATGAAAGGGGAGATACTATGCGAAAACGCAAAATGAATCGAGCACTCGTTGTCGCACTGAGTGTTGCTATGGCATCAAGCAATATAGCACCAACAGTTACATATGCGGCGGAGTCATCTCAAATTTTCGAAGCGTCAGAACAAGAAAATCCACAAGAAGAAACAAGTGAACAGGAATCCAAGACAGAGGTTGAAACTGTAAGTGAAGATTTACAGCAGGCAGAGCAAACTGTTGCAGAAGATAAGACGATTACAGAAGAAACGTATTTAGAGTACACACCTGAAGAGGGAAATTATACTCTGTCTTATCAGATTCGTGTAAATAATGGAAAAAAGGAAGCTATTATTAAGGGATATGGTAAAAATAAGACAGATAGAAATATTACTATTCCAAGTGAGGTAAGTGCTTCCAGTGAGTACACAAATGCTGCAGACTATCAGAATATTCCAGTTACAGCGATTGATCAGGGTGCATTCGCATTGACGGAATGTCCGAGAAGCGTGAATATTCCTGCCTCTATAGAATCCATTGGTACAAATGCATTTGCCGGAGGAGAAAAACAGAAAGTTTACATATTGCAGTCCGTTACAATTGAGGAAGGTTCAAAGCTGAATTGGATTGGAGAGGCTGCATTTCAAAGTCAGGCAGGATTGAAAAGTGAGATTGTGATTCCTGATGGTGTTACCAAAATTGGTAAACAGGCATTTTATAATTGTGAAGGCTTGACAAAGATTACATTTAATGGTGGAGGAATCATTGGTGCGCAGGCATTTTCTGGTTGTAGAAAAGTCAATATGGAAAATGGGTTAAAATTTCCACTTAATGTAACAGAAATTGGTGATGAAGCATTTTTGAATTATGGGGCTTCCTCAACAAATGCAGGAGATCTTGCGCTTCCAAGTGGACTTACATCAATCGGAAAGAAAGCCTTTTCTGGCGCAAAGCTGAAAGGAAATCTTGTTATCCCAAGTTCCGTTGCGTTCATGGGAGATTCTGCATTTCAAAGTGCATATGCCGATACCGACAAATCAAATATGGGGATGTTATCGTTTGAAAACGGAAGTAAATTAACGAGTATTCCAGCGTATGCATTTGATAAGTGCCTTGCGTTTAAGGGCTCGATTGTAATTCCAGAGGGGGTTACAAGTATTGGGCAATATGCATTTGAAAAGTGTTCAGGGATGGATGGAACGCTTTCTTTGCCATCCGGATTGGAAACAATTGGCAATTATGCTTTTTCTGAGTGTTCAAAGCTGACAGGAGGAATTACACTTCCAGATACGTTGACACAGCTTGGTACGTATACATTTAATAAATGTAGTAATATTAATGGAGAACTTGTATTAAGTAAGAATTTAAAGAATATACCACAGGCTGCATTTTCAAACTGTTCTAGCATGATTGGAAGTGTGGATATTCCAGAAGGCGTACAGAAAATAAATGCAAACGCATTTCAGGGATGTTCTTCGTTAAATGGAACATTAACAATCCCGGAAACGGTAGATACGATTGGTGCCTATGCCTTTGATCAATGTAGTTTACTCACCGGGACTTTAACAATACCGGGAAAGGTAACTAATGTATCGAATTATGCATTTGACGCATGTTCTGGATTTGATGCATTAAAGCTTTCGGATAGTATTACAACTATCGGAAATTATGCATTTGCAGATTGTGATGGTTTTAAAAATGAATTTGTACTTCCTGCAAACCTGAAGACGGTTGGAGAGTTTTCATTTAGTGGTTGTAGTGGACTTGTTGGAAATCTGGCGATGCCGGATACTGTCACTTCAGTTGGAAAGTCTGCTTTTGCAGGGATGTCCGGATTAAATGGATATATGTATTTGTCAAAGAAACTTACATCCTTTGGAGAGCTGTGCTTCTATGGTTGTTCGAAATTAACAAATCCGAAGGATGAGCAGGGTAACATACAAATTATTGAGATTGCAGAGGGAACAACGGCGTTACCACAGCAGATGTTTGGAAATTGTAAGATGCTGACAAAAATACAGGTTCCAAAGACTATTAAGACAATCAATACTGGTGTATTTATTGGAACGAACTCTGCACTGGATCTTTATGTATATGCGGGGTCTGATGGAGCTGCGTGGGCAAGAAATTTGTCCACAGAGCAGAAAACGTTTGATGTTATTTATTTGGATGCATTAGCTTCAATCAAGCTTTCCAATAACGCATACACAATGCGAGTTGGCTCAGAGAGAGACTTGTCTGCAACTATCAAATATTATAAAGAAGAAAATGGTGTGGATGTACCATATGAAGTTGCAGAGAAAGATGCACCAGATAAATTAACATGGACTATGAATAATAAAGATACAGGTACCTATGCATCCTATGCAGATGGCAAAGTATCAGCAATCAAACAGGGAACGGAAACAATCAAGGCAACATCACCGGATGGTAAGACAAATGGTATGTGTAAGGTAACAGTGTTTAATAAATATGTTACACAAATGTCGTCCTCTGATCCAGCAACAACAAAACTGAATGCTTCAAAGGATGGAGAGCAAACAACGATTACAGCAACAATCAAATTGCAGGGATTCAAAGAAGCATTGGAATATGGTGAGATTAAAGAGGAAGATGTGACACTTACATGTACACCATCTGTAGAAGGTGTGGTTAAGATTGAGACGGGAAAGATTGTGTTTAATGAAGATTATACACAGGCTACAGTTTCAACAGTAATTACACCGGTAAAGAGTGGAAATACAGTTATTACATTTGCTACAAGTGTACCTGGTGAAACGGAAACGAAATTTACAAAGACGATAAATGTCTATATGCCGTTACAGAGTATCAGTATTCCTGAAACAGCAACTGTAAAGGTTGACGGCGAGAAGTTGAAGTTGACAGCGACATTGAATCCAGAAGGAGCAACCACACAGAAGGTCACATGGAAGAGTTCGGATACATCGGTTGCGACTATTAAGTCTACGACCGGAGAAATTACAGCAAAGAAGGCAGGAACAGTCACTATTACATGTACACCTTCAAACAACTCGAATTATGGTGATACGGCAGAAGCTGTTACCTGTACATTGACGGTTTTGCCAAAGGATGGAACAACGCCAACACCGACACCAGATCCAACACCAAATCCAAATCCGAATCCGGATCCAAAACCAACTCCGGATCCAAAACCAACTCCGACACCGACTCCGGAAGTGAAAGTTCCAACAATGTCAGTGAGCTATCGTACGCATGTACAGACATTTGGATGGGAGAAGTCATGGAGTAAGGATGGCGCTATGTCCGGTACGTCCGGAAAGGCAAAACGTCTGGAAGGCATTGAAATAAATGTCAGCGGAAATGATAAGGTTGGCATTCAGTACACGACTCATTGCCAGAGCTACGGCTGGCTGCCATGGTCATCAAACGGAGACATGAGTGGTACAGAAGGCGAAGCAAAGCGTCTGGAGGCAATTAAGATTCAGCTCACAGGTGCAGATAAGGATAAGTATGACATTTATTATCGTGTACATGCACAGTCTTATGGCTGGCTTGGTTGGGCGAAGAATGGCGCACCAGCAGGAACTGCAGGTTATGCAAAACGTCTGGAAGGAATTCAGATTGTAATTGTTAAGAAGGGCGAGAAGATTGACGAGAATAAGAATGGCATTAAATCTGTCAATAAAAGTGCATATATTGCATTATCTGGAACGTCACCAGTTGTGAATTCGAAGCCGACATCTTCAATGAATCCTACGATTGAAGGAAACAGCACACCAAATGTTACATACAGAACGCATGTACAGACATATGGCTGGCAAGGTTGGAAGTTTAACGGAAGTATGAGTGGTACAAGTGGACAAGCAAAACGTCTGGAAGGTATCGAAATTAAACTGACAAACAAGCCTTATAGCGGAGGCATTAGTTATACAACACATGTACAGTCCTATGGATGGCAGGGAAATGTGAATAATCCTTCTACTTGGAGATCAAATGGTGCAATGTCCGGTACAAGTGGTGAGGCAAAACGTCTAGAAGCGATTTGTATTACTTTAACAGGCAAGATGGCAGAGCACTATGATATTTATTATCGTGTACATGCGCAGACATTTGGCTGGCTTGATTGGGCAAAGAATGGTGCACCAGCAGGAACTGCAGGTTATGCAAAACGTTTGGAGGGCATAGAAATTAAGCTTGTTCCAAAGGGTGGACCGGCACCTGGTAAAACAGCTAGACCGTATGTAAGTAAGTAATTATTATATTATTAGTAAAATAAAATCCATGAGTGACTTCGATAATATCGGAGTTGCTCATGGATTTTTGTATGTAATAAATATGTTATATAAAATTCATTAGATAAATAAAAAATAGAAGAGACCATATAGATTCCCCAATCTATATGGTCTCCCTATGTAAAACATAGTTTGAGTTGTTGTGTCCGAACATCAACAACTCGCTCTCCCCAAGATGTCCAAGGACGGATCCTCGAACAAGATTATCGTAACATATAATTGATAAAAATCAAGGGGGCTGGCACAATTGGCGCTCTACAGAGCATACTTTTTTGTTTGTTGCATTTTTGCGTTGTATTTCCAAATCTATGATTGTATACTACTTACAGTAGGAGGCTTGATAGACATGAAGGAACAACTGGTACAAGTTATTGATAAAAAGGATTTACAGGTACTGATCCTGACGGATGGATATAACATCCATCATCTGTCTGGGTATCGGGGACATACAGGAATGCTTGTGGCGTTTCAGGGAGAACAGTATATTTTGACAGACAGCCGGTATACAGAGCAGGTAGAACTGGAAGCACCGGAATTTACCTGTGTGGATATTGGACGGGAAGGATATTCCAAGACAATCGCAGGGATGCTGCAGAAGGCATTTGCAAAAGAGGGCAGATCCACACTTCGAATCGGATTTGAGAATAAAGAGATTTCGTATATGCAGTATCAGGCTTTTGTAGATACATTTGCAAAAGAATTGACGGGAATGCAGGTGGAGCTTGTGCCACTGGAAGATGCAGTTAATGTGTATCGGGAAGTAAAGACAGAGGACGAGATTGCGAAGCTGGCACGTGCAGAGCAGATTGGTGATGAGGCGTTTACAGAGATTGTAAAGTTTATCCACGAGAACTGGAAGGATGGATTGACGGAACAGCGGGTTGCCTTGCAGTTAGAATATGAGATGCGGTTGCGTGGTGCCGAGGGAACGAGTTTTGATACGATTGCGGCAAGTGGTTCAAACAGCAGTCTGCCACATGCGATGCCACAGCCGAAGCTGCTTACGGAAGGTGATTTCCTGACGATGGATTTTGGCTGTATGTATCAGGGATATTGTTCGGATATGACGCGGACGATTCATATTGGAGAAGTGGTAGAATCAGAGCAGAAGAAGGTGTATGATACCGTGCTTCAGGCACAGCTTGCAGCACTTTCCGTTGTGAAACCGGGCATGGTATGTTCGGATGTCGATAAATGTGCACGTGACATCATCGCAGACGCCGGTTATAGAGATTATTTCGGACATGGACTCGGACATAGTGTGGGACTTTTTATTCACGAGGAACCTCGTTTTTCCATGAAATGTGATGCTGTGTTGAAGCCGGGTGTTGTGATCACAGTGGAACCGGGTATTTATCTGCCGGGCAGATTTGGTGTACGGATTGAGGATATGATCGTGGTGACGGAAGATGGATACCAGAATCTGGCATCTTCTCCGAAGGAACTGATCTGTGTATAATAGTCTAAAATGAAATAAAATTTTGAAAAAAGTATTGACAACTCCATACCTGCATGCTATAGTATGCAAGTATGTTGATGAAAGCAGAGTATCCACTCTCACCTTAGCGCATAGGCGACTCGGGTTATGTAGTAAGAGAATATATAGATTTCTTATTATAACAATGTGTGGATAGTTTGTCTATCCACTTTTTTAATGCATTGATAATGGGAGGTGTATATTATTAGCGATTTAATGATTAACGAGCAGATTCGTGACAAAGAGGTACGTGTGGTAAGTGAGACAGGAGAGCAGCTTGGTATCATGTCATCCAAGGACGCTCAGAAGCTCGCAGATGAGCAGGGTGTTGATCTGATCAAGATTGCACCGACAGCAAAGCCACCTGTTTGCAAGATTATGGACTATGGAAAGTTCCGTTATGAGCAGACACGTCGCGAGAAGGAAGCAAAGAAAAAGCAGAGAGTCATTGAAATCAAGGAAGTTCGTTTGTCACCAAACATCGACAATAACGATCTGAATACGAAGGCAAACATGGCAAGAAAATTCCTGACTAAGGGCGATAAGGTAAAAGTTACACTTCGTTTCCGCGGTAGAGAGCTTGCGCATGTGGATAATGGTAAAGCGATTCTGAATTCCTTTGCCGAGATGCTTTCAGATGTTGCTGTTGTAGATAAACCTGCAAAGTTTGAAGGTAGAAGTATGATCATGTTTTTAGCTGAAAAACGTTAAATTCATATAAATAAGAAATTACCATGCATATGCATGATTTTTAAGGAGGAAAAGAAATGCCAAAGTTAAAGACAAAAAGAGCAGCTGCAAAGCGTTTTAAGAAGACAGGAACCGGTGAGCTTAAGAGAAATAAGGCTTACAAGAGCCACATTCTTACTAAGAAGACTACAAAGAGAAAGAGAAATCTTAGAAAAGCAACTATGACTGATTCTACAAACAGCAAAGTTATGAAGAAGATTTTACCATATTTATAGGATATTAGGAGGAATGAACGATGGCAAGAATTAAAGGCGGCGTTGGCGCTAAGAAGAGACATAATAGAACATTAAAGCTCGCTAAGGGATACAAGGGAGCAAGATCTAAGCAGTATAGAGTAGCAAAGCAGTCAGTTATGAGAGCTTTGACATCTTCTTATGCTGGTAGAAAGCAGAGAAAGAGACAGTTCAGACAGCTCTGGATCGCTCGTATCAATGCAGCAGCAAGAATGAATGGACTTTCATACAGCAAGCTTATGTATGGATTAAAGCTTGCGGGTGTAGATCTTAACAGAAAGATGCTTTCAGAGATGGCTATCAGTGATCCAGAAGGTTTCGCAAAGGTAGTAGAGGTTGCTAAGAGCAAGCTCGCTTAATAAAAGATTGTATTCAAAACCCGTTGTCTTCGGACAGCGGGTTTTGTTATAATAGGGGTGTAAAACTGTTGACCGGAGAGTACAAGGAGCAAAGGATGAATAAAAAAGTAACAAAATGGATAATCATGCTGTTGTGCACGATCTTTATCTGGACGGGGAATATGACAACTTATGCAGCAGAGACGGCGGATCCGGAGACATCGGATCTGAAGCCGTTGGAGCTTTACCAGATTGATGAAAGCTATGGAGATCTCGATGAGGCTGCCATGTCAATCAGTGATAGTAGCAGTGGAACCGCACTATCTGGTGTCTATCGTACGAATTGGGACTCATATGGAGATGATTATTGCTATCAGAATCTGAGTACAACATGGCAGGAACTCTATGATGAGATGAACTTGTATTGTACAGCGTATATGAATACATGTGTGGATGCGAAGGTGTTATCCGTTAATGGCAGGGCTGTTTCTGGTATCGGTCCAATCCGCTATGAAGGGTTGACATCGGAGGAGTTATCATCTCTGGTTTACATATTCACCTATCAGAATCCACAGTTTTATTTCATCAAGAATGCTCTGTATTACAATAGTAAAGTTGTATATCTGGGCGTATATGATACTTTTGCGGATGGAGATACCCGTTCCAATGCTTCCGTGCAGATGTTTAACCGGGTGGATGTATGGGTGCAGACGATTCAAAAAGAATCAACTGCGTATGCAAAGGAGAAGAAAGCACATGATATCATCTGCGAATATGTAGAGTACGAAGAGGGCACCTACGATCAGACAGCATATAGTGCTGTCATGCAGAAAAAAACGGTGTGCGCCGGATATGCGAAGCTGTATAGTATGTTGACGAATGCTGCAGGGCTTGAGACGGTATCAGTTACGAGTGCCACACACGGCTGGAACCGGACGAAGCTTGGAAATCAGTGGTACAATGTGGACCTCACGTGGGATGATGGAACGCCGATATCCTATCAGTTCTTCAATAAATCTGATGCTACGATGGAGAAGTACGATGGCTCTTCCCGGGAATCGCATACGCAGAATCACTATTATGATGGCGTAGCTCCTGGTTGTGAAAGTGATTACGGAGCTTCTGTGACGGTTGTGGATGCAGAGCAGATTCATGCGGATACAGCGACAGTCGTATTGGATCTTGTGAATAATCAGTCAGGGCAGATACGAACCAGTTTTGTGCCCGCAAATGTTACGGACAAACGGTTAGGATATGTGTCAGAGAATACAAATATTGCAACGGTCAGTGCATCCGGGCTTGTGACTGCGGTTGCACCGGGTAAAACATCCATTACAATCCGTAAACTGACAAACAATCAAAAGGCAGCCTGTACCATAGAGGTATACGGATGGCAGGATGAACCGGAGACTCCGACGGTTGCAAAGTACGGTTCAACTTGGATTACATTGGACACACAGAGGGGCTGTGTGTATTCTGTGGATGGAATCCACTGGCAGTCAAGTCCGGCTTTTGTGAATCTCAAACCAAATACAGAATATACCTTTTATGTAAAACGTCCAACGAGCGGATATTACCGGGAGAGCAAAGCAGTGTCTGTCCGTGTGCGTACTCTGACGGAAGAAGTACAGGCGGCACCTGCAGTGACAGTGCGATATCGGACGCATGTGCAGACCTATGGATGGCAGAAGCAGGTGACAAATGGCACGATGAGCGGTACAAGTGGACAGGCGAAGCGCCTGGAGGGGATCGAGATCGCTGTGAGTGGCAACCAGAAGCTTGGAATCCAATATACGACGCACTGTCAGACCTATGGATGGCTGCCTTGGTCGTCGAATGGAGAGATGAACGGAACCGAGGGAGAGGCAAAACGTCTGGAAGCAATTAAAATCCAACTTACGGGCGCTGACAAAGATAAATATGATGTGTATTATCGTGTGCATGCGCAAAGTTACGGCTGGCTTGGATGGGCGAAGAATGGTGCGCCAGCAGGAACTGCGGGATATGCAAAGCGTCTGGAGGGTATTCAGATCGTGGTTGTAAAGCGTGGTATGCCAGCACCGGAAGTTGATTATGCTGGTGTATATGCAAGTGCGACTGTGCGTCAGACCGCCTCGTATATCGCGAAGAATGGAACATCTCCTGTGCTTGGTAGTTCCGCAACCACAAATGCAAATCCGACGGTGAGCGGAGAGAATACGGTAAATGTGGCGTATCGCACCCATGTACAGACGTATGGCTGGCAGGGCTGGAAATATAACGGTCAGATGAGCGGCACAAGTGGACAGGCAAAGCGCCTGGAGGGAATCTGTATCAAGCTGACCAATAAGCCATACAGTGGTAATATCGTTTACACAACCCATGTGCAGACTTACGGCTGGGAGGGAAATATAAATGATGTGTCCACATGGAAGCAGAATGGAGTCATGAGTGGTACAAGTGGACGCGCAAAGCGTCTGGAGGCAATCTGCATCAATCTGACAGGTGAGATGGCAGTACATTATGACGTTTACTATCGTGTGCATGCACAGACGTATGGCTGGCTTGGCTGGTCTAAAAATGGAGCGCCAGCGGGAACTGCGGGTATGGCAAAACGGTTGGAAGGAATTCAGATTGTGCTTGTTCCGAGGAATGGCGCAGCACCGTCTGTAAATTATCAGGGCATTCGCAGTGTGCAAAGTCGGTCGTATATCCAACGATAAAAGCACGGATTTATGCGCATTATAGTAGATGGTGAAAAAATATTTACAAAAATAGAAAAAAGTTGTTGACAAAGGGCAATCAAAATGATAATATATGTCTTGCGTTGAGCGTGAGCGACACGCAAGAGAATGCGGGAGTGCTGGAATTGGCAGACAGGCTAGACTAAGGATCTAGTGATGGCAACGTCGTGTGGGTTCAAGTCCCATCTCCCGCACGAAGAGAAAGAGAGATAGCAATTATCTCTCTTTTCTTTTTATATATATATGTTAAAATAGCAGCAGGAGCTGGATAAGGAGATAAAAGTCATGGCAAAGACGAAAAAATCAGACAATTTGGAATATTGCAGAGGAATTCGTGTGATGGATGTCGCGGTGTATGTATTTGCATTGTTGGCGTTTGGTGTGTATCCACTGATTTACGATGACCATTATTTTAATATTACGATCACAAAATATCATTTCTTTTTATATGCGGCCGGTATCTATCTGGCGCTTGCATTGATCGGTTATGTTGTGGAGGCAAATCTGAAGAATTATTATAAGTATGATTCTTTGCTCGTCGAGGATACCGGAAAGAAACGGTTCTTGCGACCGGAGTTTTATGCACTTGCATTCCTGATGGCAAACTTTTTTGCATGGCTTTGTGCAGATAATAAAAAAGATGCTTTTTATGGCTTGCAGGGCAGACGGATGGGCCTTTGCATGTATCTGGTTCTGATGATCGTATTCGTTGTGTTGGCACAGCGTGTGCGTCCACAGATGATCATGTTTATCTTTTTTGCTGCGGCGAATGCATTTGCGTATGCGGTTGCAATCGGACAGCATATGGAGCATGATTTCCTGAATCTGCGTTATAACATTGCATCAAATCAATATACGAAATTCATATCAACATTCGGAAATATCAATATGTATGCAAGTTATCTGTCCATCTCGATTCCAGTGTTGTTGGCAGTGTTTGCATTTTGTAAGAACTGGTTTTCGCGTATTCTGTCAGGAATCCTACTGATCGCGGCTGGTTGCAATATTCTGATTGCAAACAGTGACAGTGTATTCCTTGGTATTTTTGCTGGCGTTGTTGTGGTGACAATCCTTGCATTTATGCAGGGCAGACTGCGGTATAGTTCGTTTGCAGTGTTTTTATTGTTTGTCGGCAATCTGGTGCTTGGGTTTATCAATAAATATGGACATACAAGATATGACAAAAAACGGGGCGGACTTGCAATCGCCTTAAACCGGCTGGATATTGCATTTGTGTTATGTGGAGCAGCGCTGCTTGTATTTGCAGTTGTGTGTGTCTGCAACTGGAAGCTTGGCACGAGGGTTGCAGCATGGAATAAAAAGAAGATTGTGCTGATTGTCTGTGGTGCGTGTGTGGCGCTTGGCGTGATTGGTATTATTGTTTTGGCGGTAACTGGCTCTTCGTTACTGACATTCAATGATAAATGGGGCAGTTATCGTGGTTACATCTGGAGAAAGATTGTGGAAGTGTATGGTGATGCACCGTTTGTAAATAAGCTGTTTGGATATGGAAATGAGTCGGTACGTGTGACACTCAAGGCGGCATGCTACAATGAGATGGTTCAGGTCACGGGTAAAGTGTATGACAATGCGCATAACGAGCTGTTGCAGTACTTATTTACCACAGGTATTGTTGGTCTGCTTTCTTATCTGGCATTGGTCGGAAGCAGTATCGTCTATATGTTTAAGCATGCAAAGGAGCATGCATGGATCAGTGTGTGTCTGGCAGCGACAGTTGGATATTTCGCGCAGAGCATCCTGAATCTGAATCAGCCGATTACAACACCACTGTTCTTTGTATTTATGGCAATGGGCGTTGGTACTGTGAATTATTGTAGAAGAGTGAAGGAGTTAGAGAAACGTGCTTGAATTTCTGGTTCATAAGTGCATAAAGGATGCGGATGAGATCGAACGCCCGGAAGTGCGGAAACGGTATGGTTTTTTCTCCTCCATCGTTGGAATCATCTGCAATGTGATCTTGTTTGCAAGTAAGCTTGCAATCGGTCTGATCGCGGGCTCGATTTCGATTGTATCAGATGGTGTGAATAACTTATCGGATTGTGCGACTTGTATTGTGACGATGTTTGGGTATAAGATGGCAGCGAAGCCAGCCGACCGGGATCATCCGTTTGGACATGGGCGGATGGAATATCTGACTTCGCTTGTGATCGCGGCTGCGGTTGTGGCGGTTGGATTTGAGTTGCTGCGAAGCTCGGTGGAGAAGGTCATGCATCCGGAGCGTGTAACGTTTTCATTTCTTGCTCTTTTGGTGCTGGTGCTTTCCATGCTGGTGAAGATTGGGATGGGAGTTATGAACCGGAAGCTTGGCACGAAGCTTTCTTCGTCCATTATGCTTGCAACCTCTAAGGATAGCTTTAGCGATGTGTTTGCAACACTGGCAACCGCAATCGCACTTGTGATGTCGGCATTTTCAGATCTGCCGATGGATGGAATCATGGGAATCGTGGTGTCAGTCATGATTATGCTTTCCGGTTTTGGTATTGTGAAAGATACGGTGGATCAGCTGCTTGGACAGCCGGCGGATGAGGAGTTAGTTGCAAAGATCCGGGAGCTTGTGATGGAGAATATGTTCTGTCATGGCATGCATGATCTGATCATACACAGCTATGGTCCGGGAAATCTGATTGGTAGTGTGCATGTGGAAGTGGACTGTCATGAAAATATCATGGAGATTCACGATGCGATTGATGAGTTAGAACGGAACATCTACGATGAATTGCAGGTACATATGACGATCCACATGGACCCGATTGATTACGATGATGAGAAGACGAATGTTTGCCGTGATATGATGGCGGGGATTTTAAAGGAAATCGATGAAGGTCTTACGATGCATGACTTTCGGATTGTGTCGGGACCAACGCATACCAATCTGATCTTTGATGTGCTTGTGCCATATGAATGTAAGAAGACAGAAGCACAGATTAAGTCTGAGATCCAGCAGAAGCTTGCGGAGAAACAGGATACATATTATACAGTAATTACGTTTGATAAAGGATATTGTTGACAAACGGAAAATCATCATATATAATTTTCATATCATTGTGAATGATAGCAAAGGCGAGGAAGAGAACAAGTAGTGTTTGCGAGCAGCTGCCACAGAAAGCAGCCGGTTGATGAGAGGCGCGGTAAGTCGGAAACATGAATACATCTCGGAGCTGCTCCCTGAACGCTTGTCAAGTAGGGGCAGACGGATTGGCACACGTTACAGAGGCTGAAGTATTGATATCGATACTTGCAAAGGCGGTTATCGTGAGGTAAGCGTGAAATAAGGTGGTAACACGGAGTATACTTCGTCCTTATATTTTTATAAGGGCGTTTTTTAATGCCAAAAAAAGAAAATATATTTTGGAGGAAAGAAAGATGACATTGTACGAAGAACTTGTAGCAAGAGGTTTGATTGCACAGGTAACAAACGAAGAGGAGATCAGCCGCCTGATCAATGAAGGAAAGGCAACGTTCTATATTGGATTTGATCCGACCGCAGACAGCCTGCATGTAGGACATTTTATGGCACTTTGTCTGATGAAACGTCTGCAGATGGGTGGCAATAAGCCAATTGCTCTGATCGGTGGAGGTACCGCAATGATCGGTGATCCATCCGGAAGAACCGATATGCGTCAGATGATGACAAAGGAGACCATTCAGCATAACTGTGATTGCTTTAAGAAGCAGATGAGCCGTTTTATTGATTTCTCAGAGGGAAAAGCGCTTATGGTAAATAATGCGGACTGGCTGCTTGATCTGAATTATATAGAGGTATTGCGTGAGGTTGGAGCGCATTTCTCTGTCAATCGTATGCTGACGGCTGAATGCTACAAGCAGCGTATGGAGAAGGGACTTAGCTTCCTGGAGTTTAACTACATGATCATGCAGAGCTATGATTTCTATGCGTTGTTCCAGAAGTACGGCTGTAACCTGCAGTTTGGTGGCGACGATCAGTGGTCGAACATGCTTGGTGGTACAGAGCTGATCCGTAGAAAACTTGGCAAGGATGCACATGCGATGACAATCACACTGCTCTTAAATTCTGAGGGTAAGAAGATGGGTAAGACACAGAAGGGTGCTGTATGGCTTGATCCAAACAAGACAACACCGTATGAGTTCTTCCAGTACTGGAGAAATGTCGACGACGCAGATGTTATCAAGTGTCTCAAGATGTTGACATTCCTTCCATTGGAGCAGATTCAGGAGATGGAGCACTGGGAAGGCAGCGAGCTGAATAAGGCAAAAGAGATTCTTGCCTATGAGCTGACTGCACTTGTACACGGCGAGGAAGAAGCGAAGAAGGCACTTGACGCAGCGAAGAATATCTTCGGTGGCGGAAATACAGAGAATATGCCAGTTGCTGAAATCACAGCAGATATCTTCAATGATGGACAGACAGATCTGATGTCGATTATCGTACAGGCAGGACTTGCAGCATCCAAGAGCGAGGCAAGACGTGCGATGGAGCAGGGCGGTGTCTCTGTCAATGGCGAGAAGATCACAGATGTGAAGAAGATGTTCACACCGGATGATTTCGCAGAGGAGTTCGTATTGAAGAAGGGAAAGAAGAATTTCCGTAAGGTTGTATATAAGGCGTAATGATTCGAAAATGTGTCAATACAATTAAATATGGAACGGCAAAGGCAAGGGCAATCGTGCTCTTGTCATTGCTGTTCGGAATCGGAACTGTCGGTGCGATTGTGTGTGCAATCGTGTTCCGGCAGATTCTGTTTATTTTTGCAGCAGTCGCATGTGTGTTTGTTGTGATCACGCTTGCGCAGACGCTTGTGATTCAGGGTGGTGTTGTGGAAGATGCGAAGAACGCAGAAACGCAGGACACAAAACGTTCCAAACGTACGAAGCCACAGGATGCGGACAAGAAAGTCGATCATATGAAGCCGCCGGTATTTGCGAAGCGAAAGAACGAGAAAGAAGCTTCGAATGTCGAGGAAGAACACGACCAGCACAAGCGAAAGAAACAACAAAAGCGGGAAGCGGATGATGACGGACAGATAGCACAGGACAAGCCGGAGCAGACGGAAGAACAACCGGTTGCTGCACTTACGCAGGAAACTGTCACAACATACGACCGGAAGAAGGTCAAGAAGACGTTGCATAAGTTCAAGGTGCGGCGGGAGCATCGTATGATCTTCGTAGATCGTTCCGAAAAGCTCAAGGCAAATCAGACACCTGCCTATATCTGGGTAGAGAAAAAGGATTTTCATCTGTTGCTGATTGAACAGGAACCGCGGCACATCACGATTCCACTATATCAGATCAAGAATATTACATATCTGAAGAAGCAGCCGGCAAATGAAGATATCGATTATGCAGCGTATAAGGGCAGCAGCGTACTTGCGGATATGTTCCGCCCGTATCTGCCGGATTATGCGCACAGTACGGTTGTGGATGATCTGTCTGCCTATAAGAATTTGTATGGAATCGGAAATGATATCTATGTGACAAACCGGTCGGCATCGGCGCTATTTGACCTGTTAGGGGTAGAGTTTCAGGTGGATGATCGGGTAACAATGTCCAACAAGGTGAATATTTATTTTAAAGAAGCATACAAGTCGAATATCTTATTACGGGACAATGTGATTGATGCGAACGGATATGCAGACCGGATCAGCAAGACGCTGGATAATCTGGCGCATTCGACAATCAGCTATGCAGAATTTAAAGATACGCTCAACCTGATGATACGAAACAAATTGATTACACAAGAGTTTGCCTCGTATTATATGGGTGTGAGAGATGATTTGACTAGATAAAAACAAGTAGAAACGGACTTTTGATACGGTTTCACAAGTTAAGCGTTGCGAACGCCTATATTTACTTGCGAAAACGACACAAAAGTCCGTTTTTACATACGATTCACAAGTTAAAACTTAATAATGTATAGTAAAAATTCGATTTAACGTAATTTATGAAAGAAAAAAGGCGGTTTTTTCAGTTTGCGTTTTCCTTAGACTTGAGTTATCTTAATTACGAGTTAAAGATAATTAAAAAAATTAAGGAAAAGGAGAATACGAGTATGGAAGTTACAGCAGAAGATTTAGGAAAGCGTTCATTTTGTGAGGCAGTCATGCGTGCAAGATTGCCAAAGGCAGTATTCAAGGAATTAAAGAAGACAATTGATTACGGTGCACCGCTTGACGCAGCGATTGCTGATTCCGTAGCGATTGCCATGCGGGAGTGGGCAAAGGAGCTCGGCGCAACACACTATACACACTGGTTCCATCCACTCACAAACCTGACAGCAGAGAAACATGATTCTTTCATGGATCCGGTTGGTGATGGTACATTCATCACAGAGTTCACTGGCAAGGAATTGATCAAGGCTGAGCCAGATGGTTCTTCCTTCCCTTCCGGAGGAATCCGTGAGACGTGTGCAGCAAGAGGTTATACAGTCTGGGATTGTACATCTCCTGCATTTGTCAAAGAGATTCCGGATGGCTGTAAGGTTCTTTGTATTCCGACTATTTTTATTTCATATACAGGCGAGTCTCTGGATCACAAGACACCACTTCTTCGTTCCATGGATGCCGTTAACAAGCAGGCACTTCGTATCCTGAAGCTGTTTGGTAAGACACCAGCGAAGGTAACTGCTTCCGTTGGACCAGAGCAGGAGTACTTCCTGATTGACAAGGATAAGTTCAATCAGAGACTTGACCTGAAGCTGACTGGACGTACATTGTTTGGCGCACCGGCACCGAAGGGACAGGAGCTTGACGATCAGTACTTCGGCGTGATCAAGGATAAGGTTTCTCATTTCATGAGAGAGCTGAACAAGGATCTGTGGGAGTATGGTATTCCAGCGAAGACACAGCATAACGAGGTTGCTCCTTCTCAGCATGAGATCGCACCAATCTATGGTACAACAAATGTAGCAACGGATCAGAACCAGTTGCTGATGGAGACATTGAAGAAGGTTGCAGAGAGAAATGGATTTGCATGTCTGCTTCATGAGAAGCCATTTGCAGGTGTCAATGGTTCTGGTAAGCATAATAACTGGTCTATCTCAACATCCGATGGCGAGAATTTGATTGATCCAGGCAAGGAGCCAGAGAAGAATCTGCAGTTCCAGGTATTCTTAGCTGCAATTCTGGAGTCTGTTGATAATCATGCTGCATTGCTTCGTCTGTCAGCAAGCTCTGCTGGTAACGATCACAGACTTGGTGCAAATGAGGCACCTCCAGCAATCATTTCTGCTTACCTTGGTGATCAGCTTGCAGATGTTGTTGATCAGATCATTGCAAATGGAGAGGCAACAAGCAGCTTGAAGGGTAAGGTTTACAAGTCAGGATGTTCAGTCATTCCTGAGTTCAAGATGGATGCGACAGACCGTAACCGTACATCACCATTTGCGTTTACCGGTAATAAGTTCGAGTTCCGTATGGTTGGTAGTACACAGTGTATTGCACAGCCAATGATGACTTTAAATACAATCGTTGCTGACACACTTTGCAATTTTGCAGATGTGCTGGAGAAGGCAGATGATTTCGAGGCAGCCGCAAAGAAGCTGGTTGCAGATAAGTTGAGAGAGCATCAGAGAATCATCTTCAACGGAAATGGTTATTCTGAGGAGTGGATCAAGGAAGCAGAGCGCCGTGGACTTCCAAATATCAAGTGCATGGTTGATGCGGTTGATTACCTCGCAACACCGGAGAATATCGAAATGTTTGAGAAGCATGGTGTAATGTCTAAGCGTGAGCTGGTTGCAAGAGGCGTTGTTATGTATGAGAACTACGCAAAGCAGATCAACATCGAGGCTCTTACAATGATCGAGATGTCTAAGAAGCAGATCATCCCGGCTGTTATGAAGTACGAGGGTACTCTGGCTGCATCTGTGAAGGATCTGAAAGAGCTTGGTATCAGCGCAGATACACAGATGGAGATTCTTTCTACAATCGATACAAAGCTTGCTGAACTTAAGAAGGCAACTGCAGAGCTTGAGGATATCGTAGCGAAGGCTGCTGAGAAGGAAGATGATCCAAAGGCTTGGGCAAAATATTATCACGATGTGGTATTTGCTTTCTTCGATACCGTTCGTAAGCCAGCAGATGAGCTTGAGAAGATTGTGGATGCAAAGGCATGGCCATTTCCTACATACGAAGAGCTGTTGTTTGAACAGTAGAATATGCTATAGACCATTTGGTTTATATATTTTCCCCCAGGGGCTGCTTTGGCAGCCCCTTTTTTACGCAATAGGAGATATTATGTGGAATGTTTTCAGTATTGAAAGTGAATTTTTTTGATTTGAATTGGAAATTTGGTTTATCGAGATGAGTTTTTCTGTTTGGGGCGATGGCAAATGGGCGTAGAATGGAGTATAATTATGAAAATGCCCACAACGTGGGCGTAGGACGTGGAAAGTAAGCGGAAAAACCCATCCCGGAAATTTTAAGCGAATTTCAGAGTGGATTCTGTATATCCACTCAGATGTACATATATAAAGATAAGAAGAGGATGAGACATGAAAATAAGGAACATTATATTTGATTGTAATGGCACGATGATTTTTGATGGCAAATATCATGATATTGCATGGCGGACATATGTGGGTAAGCTGGCTGGCAGGGAACTTACCAAAGAAGAATTCCAGCATCAGATACTCGGACATACGAACCGGGATATTTTCGAGTGGCTGCTTGGGAAGGGTGCTTTGTCCGAGGAGAAGATCATGCAGTTGACCGAAGAGAAAGAGGTTCTATACAGAAGCATGTATCAGGAAGATCAGGACGCCTGCAGGCTGGTGAAGGGGTTACCAGAATTTCTGGATGAGTTGCAGCGAAGAAATATAAAATGCAATATCGCAACGGCATCTGGTCTATCCAATGTCGACTTTTATTTTGAACGGTTTGCACTTGCAAAATGGTTTGACAAATCAAAGCTTGCCTATGATGATGGAACGATGCGGGCGAAACCGGCACCGGATATGTATATTCGTGCGATGGAGCGCATCGGGGCGGAGCCATCTGAGACGATGGTGATCGAAGACAGCCCATCCGGTGTGAAAGCCGCCGTTGCTGCGAACGCAGCTTGTATTGTAGGAATCTACGGCGATTCCGATAAAAAGCTGCTTCAGAATACAGGAGTGTGCGATTATCTGATTGAGGATTATACACGAAATTATATTGGATATATAGAGCGGAATCTGTTAGAATAGGGTAGCGGATAAAGTTACTGTGTTGTACGAATAAACGCAGGAAAGTAATTGGTATGCTATGGAACGATAAAATATAGGAGAATACAATAATCAGGAGGATAAAAACATGCAGGTAACTATTTCAGATGCAATTCGTTATATTGGAGTGGATGATAAGGATATTGACTTATTTGAGAGTCAGTATGTAGTACCAGAAGGTGTATCGTACAATTCATATGTGATTCTGGATGAGAAGATTGCAGTTATGGATACGGTTGATGCCAGGGGCATGGAAGGCTGGGAGGATAAGCTGCTTCAGACATTGAATGGAAAGAAGCCGGATTATCTGATTATCTCGCATCTCGAGCCTGATCATGCGGGAAGTATCGGAAGAATGGTCGAGCTTTTTCCGGAGGTGAAGCTGGTTGCAAGTGCAAAGGCAATCGCGATGCTGCCACAGTTCTTCGAGGATAAATTGGATGCGCAGGAGAAGATTGCGGTCAAGGAGGGCGAAGAGTTATCGCTTGGAACCCATACATTGGTGTTCTATATGGCACCGATGGTACACTGGCCGGAGGTCATGGTGACCTATGAGAAGAGCGAGAAGGTGCTGTTCTCAGCAGATGGATTTGGTAAGTTCGGCGCGCTTTCCCTCACAGAAAATGAGGACTGGGCATGTGAGGCAAGACGGTATTATTTTAATATCGTCGGTAAATATGGCATGCCGGTGCAGACACTTCTGAAGAAGGCAGCAGGACTTGATATCGAGACAATCTGTCCATTGCACGGTCCGGTATTGAAGGAAAATCTCGGATACTATATTGGACTTTACGATACATGGAGCAAGTATGAGCCGGAGAATAAAGGCGTGCTTGTTGCGTATGCATCGATCCATGGCAATACGGCGAAGGCAGCTAAAAAGCTTGCAGACATGCTTCGCGCAGAGGGCGTAGAGAAGGTCGTTGTCAGTGATCTGGCGAGAGAAGATATGGCTGAGGTAATCGAGGATGCATTCCGCTATGACCGGATGGTGCTCTGTGCCGCAAGCTATGATGGTGGGGTATTTCCATGCATGCAGGATTTCCTGAATCATCTGCAGTCAAAGGCGTACCAGAAGCGTACCGTTGGTATCCTGGAGAATGGCAGCTGGGCACCATGTGCCGCCCGCACGATGAAGACGATTCTTTCTACGATGAAGGATGTCACGATTGTGGAGCCAACCGTTACGATCATGTCTACGATGAAGGAATCTGATTACCCAGCGATGGAAGCCTTAGTGAATGCAATCAAATAAGGAGAGTTTTAAGTGAAGAATTTGTACATAGCAGAGAAACCCAGCGTTGCCCGTGAGTTTGCAAAAGCGCTCGGCATGAAGGGGGCTGCAACTGCCGGTGCAAGGGACGGATACTTAGAGAACGAGGATACGATCGTGACATGGTGTGTCGGACATCTGATCACGATGAGCTATCCGGAGGTCTATGATCCAGCCTTGAAGAAATGGAGCTTTGATACGATTCCATTTATACCGGAGGAATATAAATATGAGATTATTGATGCGTCAAGCAAACAGTTTCAGATCGTAAGCAAGCTGCTGAATCGTGAGGATGTTGGACGCATCTATGTCTGCACTGACTCGGGACGAGAAGGAGAATATATCTACCGTCTTGTCGAGCAGATGGCAGGCGTGGACAAAAGTAAAAAAGACCGGCGACGAGTGTGGATTGATTCGCAGACCGAGGAAGAAATCATGCGAGGTATCCGGGAGGCGAAAGAGCTTTCTGCCTATGATAACCTGAGTGATGCGGCATATCTGCGTGCGCAGGAAGATTATCTGATGGGAATCAATTTTTCCCGTGCATTATCACTGAAATATAGCTACACAGTCCGGAATTATCTTGGCATGGATCGATGCGTGATCGCAGTTGGACGTGTCATGACATGTGTACTTGGCATGATTGTGAAGCGGGAACGGGAGATCCGTCAGTTCGTGCCGACACCATTTTACCGGGTGCTTGCCAGCACAGAAGGATTTGAAGCAGAGTGGAAGACGACGAAGGATTCTGCCTATCTGGATTCTCCTCTTCTGTATAAGGAAAATGGTTTCAAAAAAGAAGAGAGTGCTAAGCAGTTGATTACTGAATTGTCTGCGGATGCACCGATTGAACTGATCGTGCAGAAGGTAGAGAAAAAGACAGAGAAGAAAGCACCACCGATGTTATATAACTTAGCGGAGCTGCAAAATGACTGTTCACGGTTGTTTAAGATTAGTCCGACCGATACGTTGAATACCGTGCAGACACTCTATGAGCGAAAGCTGGTAACATATCCAAGAACGGATGCCCGTGTGCTTTCCACAGCCGTTGCGAAAGAAATCGGGAAAAATATCGGTGGCTTGCAGAAATACGAACCGCTTGCACAGTATGCGCAGTATATTATGCAGCAGGGCGGATACAAGGGTGTTGCCAAATCCAAATATGTCAATGATAAACAGATTACCGACCACTATGCGATCATTCCGACCGGACAGGGACTTGGGAATCTGAATGGGTTAAATGATATTCAGCGGAAGGTGTATGACATTATTGCACGGCGGTTTTTGAGCATTTTCTTTCCGGCAGCAGAGTATGAGAAAGTAAGCCTTGTGTTGTCAAGACAGATTCATACGGTGGTTGGCGAAAAAGAAAATGGAACCGAAAGCTTTTTTGCAAATTTCAAACGACTGAAAAATCCAGGGTATCTGACGATAGCAGGACTTCCGTCTGACAAAAAACAGGAAGAACAGAAGCTGACGGATGAGGAGTTGGCGAAGTTTGCATCTTTGAAGAAAGGTGATGAGATTCCAGTACAGACATTCAATATCAAGGAAGGAGAGACATCTCCACCGAAGCGATATTCTTCGGGTACATTGATTCTGGCGATGGAAAATGCCGGACAGCTCATCGAGGATGAAGAGCTTCGAAGTCAGATCAAGGGCAGCGGTATTGGAACGAGTGCGACACGTGACAGTATCATCACGAAGCTTGTGACGAACAAATACATTGCGTTAAATAAGAAAACACAGATCGTGACACCGACGTTTCTTGGAGAGATCATCTACGATGTATGCTTAAATTCCATTCAGAGTTTGCTTTGGGCGGAAATGACGGCATCGTGGGAGAAAGGGCTTTCCGGTGTTGCGGAGGGAACGATTTCGAAGGATGAATATACAGCCAAGATGAATAAATTTGTCTGTGATAACACGAATGCCGTGAAGCAGATACGAAATCAGAATCAGATCACGCGATTGTTTGACCGGACGAAGCCATTTTATGAGAAGGCGGGAGCGAAGAAGGCTGCAAAGAAATCGTAGATATATTGAAAAATGAGCAGAATCAGATGTTTCATATGCATGAAATAAGTTTCATGCGTATGGTTCAATAGATGGATGGAGGATAGAAAATGAAAAGTGTAAATGCAGTAACAATCAAGGAATTATATGATCTTTCCCATACGGAGGCAAAACCTTTGATGGAGCAGTATACCTATCCGTGGGAGGTGCTTCCACATATTGGAGAATTTATCGTTAAGCTTGGGGAGTCTCTTCCGAAGGAAGAGTATACCGAAGTAGCGGAGCATGTCTGGGTGCATAAGACAGCGAAGGTATTTGCATCAGCATATCTGGCAGGACCGGCAATCATCGGCGCCGAGACAGAAGTGCGCCAGTGTGCGTTTGTCCGCGGAAATGCGCTGGTTGGAAAAGGCTGTGTGATCGGTAATTCCACAGAGCTGAAAAACGTGATCATCTTTGATAATGTGCAGGTGCCACATTATAACTATGTTGGCGATTCTATCTTGGGATTTAAGTCGCATATGGGAGCAGGTTCGATCACATCGAATGTAAAGAGTGATAAGACACTTGTCCATGTGAAAGGAATTGATCCAGAGACAAATGAGAAGTTTGATCTGGAAACTGGTTTGAAGAAATTTGGAGCAATGCTTGGAAATCATGTAGAGGTTGGTTGTAATTCTGTATTAAATCCTGGTACAGTTATTGGCTCAAACAGTAATGTCTATCCGCTTTCCCCGGTACGTGGATTTGTACCGGCAGAAAGCATCTATAAGACGGGTGGCGTAATCGTAAAGAAACACGCATAAGTGGTTAGTTTGTATCAATCCGGGCAGATTGTGCTGCCTGGCGGGCGGCTTCCAGTATGAGCAGTGTGGTGTACTGGTTGTCGCTTGCATATGTAACAGAATCCAGATCACCGGTGATCTGTAGCTGCTCATTGATGGCATCCACGGAAGGTGTTAAAAGCGGATACATGGCTGTGACGGTTTCGTTTGTGTTTGATACTTCGATGTGTGTGACTGCATGTTTGTCGATGGTCGTCTGTAATTCCAGTGTGGTGCCACCAAGATTTAACTGCGAGGTATAGACACCTGGCTGGTATGTGGCAAATGTTTCCGTTGAGATGCTTGTATCTGTGGTATCCTTTTCGTCCTCCTTTGGCGAGAACATATACCAGAGCAGCAGGATCAACAGGATGCCGAGGACGATAAATATGCCAGTGTAGATGAGTTCTTTTGATTTTAAGACGATAATTTTCGTTTTGGATGACATAATAAAAAACTCCCTGTTCAGAATTAGTATAATATATTCTGAATAGGGAGTTTTTATTACTTTAGAATTAGGAAAATCAACACTTACAGGGAAGAATATCCGTGGCTGTTGATGATTCCCTTGATTGGTATGCCGGCTTTGCAGAGTGGGCAGTCAGCAGCAGAGTGTGTTTCGTAATTCGGGATATCCTCGGTACGGAAGATGGTGTTGATCTGCTCGTCGTGAATTTCATCGGCTGCGGAGAAAATCGAAGATACACCGACCACTTCACCACCGTAATATTCGATACACTCGAGTGCGGTCTGCAAGGTCTTTCCGGTTGTAGCAGTTGCTAACAATACAAGGACATGCTTGCCTTTGATCATGGAAAGATAATTCTCACGAAATATAAGCTGTCCGCCAGAGTGCTGCTCCGGGGAAATGATGTATGCAGTATTGTGCAGGTTCGCAGATAAGATACCTGTGTTAAGAAGTTCGTCTGCAAGATAAGCACCGATCACATTTGTACCGTCCAGACAGACGATCGTATCAATGATCGTTGTAGCAGCGTAGCGGGTAGCCAGCACTTTGGCAGCGGCATGTGCTTCGCTTCGACGGCTCTTCAGACTTGTCATATCAATATAGTAGTTGATATGAGAAGAAGATGTTGCGTAGTGACCAGGTGTTACATTCAGTGAGATTAAGTTGCTGGATGTAGACTGTACCTTGAATGTATTTGTGTTTTCCATAAATAGTACCCCTCCTGTGCGTTTTATGACATACTGATATTATAAATGGTATACGGGATTTATGCAAGCAAAGTAGCACAATACACAGAAAATTCACCGTATATTTTCTCCGATTTTTGAGACACCGACATAGATCTGGGAGATCTTATACCACGTTGGAAAATCGACGATTCCACTTACCGGAAGGTTAAAAATAGACTGAAAGGCACGCACGGATTCTGTAGTTGCGGAACCGAAGATGCCATCGACTGTGACAGTTGGAATCGCCGGATAATTCTGCGCGATGCGGTTTAACTGCTCCTGAATCGTAATCACCGGTTCGCCGGAACTTCCAATTGTCAGATCATAGCCCGGATAAGAGGACGGGATTCCGGAGACAATTTCTGCTTCATTTACATACATATCGGATCCGTAATAGTAGTGGATGATATCTATGGCAGAGAAACCATCATCCCCGAGTGCTTTAGAACCCCACTGTGTCATCCAGTTTGGACAGGAGACGCGCTTGCCATCGCAGTATTGTGTGAGAATCGGCTGCTTGACATTTGGACGGGCGAGATAGCGGTTATAGAGCCGATCCGCAATCTGTGAGATATTCTCGTAAATGGTCTTGCCGTAGATCCATTTGTGATCGTAAGCGGTGGAGGATGTAATAGTGAAATTATAGCCTTTGTTTCGATACCCCGAAACCATTACTGATTCGGGGTTGCTGAAAAAAATCCTCCAGTTTGATTTTGAAATAGATTTTTATTACATCATGGGTTATTTCAATGCGTTCAACCAGCTTGTTTACAAGAACTCGTTTGGTTGCTGTATCTGCATTTAACAACATATTATGCCAGCTTGGAATACATTGGTTGATTTCTTCCCAATCATGTATCGTTATCTCATAATTTGATATTTCGTTGTTCAACTGCTCGATGCGAGATAATTGATTCTGCTCTTTTTCTTTGTTTATTTCGAGAGACGCTTTTAGATCGTCCAAAGACATGATTGTATCACCGCGTAGAGCCATTGGAATGGATTCCATTAAGGTCTTTGTATCCAGTCTTATCTTGTCGAGTACCTGTAATTCTTTTTTCAGCTTTTCTTCCACTTTCTTTTTCGCGAGGGCGTTGTTATTTATTACATGGTAAAAGGCATCCTTACGACTGACAAAGTTCTCAAGCTGCTCCGTTAAAGAAGAGAAGATGATTGGTTCGATCTTATCGGCTCGATATCGTGTTGTTTTTGCATGGGGGATACCTTCCGTTGAACCTTGGCACTTGTAAGCCGATATAAGGCTTGAACGGCGTTCTCCGGTGTCTTTAATAGTCCAATAGTTATATTTACTGCCATTCGTCATTTTACGTCCACAGTAGCCACAATATAAGATGTCAATAAGTGACAGGGTGCCGTTGTTACAACCGATAATATTGGCAGTTCTGTTTTGATCTGTTTTTTCAAGCTTCTGTCGCCGGAGTGTTCTCTTTTCCTGTACACGTTGCCAAGTATTTTCGTCAATTATGATTAAATCTGGATTTGGCTTTTCGGCGACGATCCAATTGTCAAGATGAAGTGTTATGTATTTCCCGCCTACATGTTCTCGACGGTTATATGCAGTGTAGCCTGCATATAAAGGGTTTGTGAGTATGCTTGTGACAGTACCGCTTCGCCATATGTCATTTGGCGCTTGGTATTTATATAATTCATGTTCGTTTAATAGCTTTGCAATCTTCTGAGAACCAAATTCTTTATTAAGATAAAGGTTATATATGTACTTTACAATTTCAGCCTGAGATGAAACGATCACAGGGTGTTTCAAGGCTCTTCCGTGTTTGCTTATTTCCCCGGAAAATTCCAGTCGGTAGCCATAGGGTGCTTTTCCACCCATGAATTTCCCTTTTTTGACTAATTGCTTTGCGGTATCCTTTACACGCATACCTGTATCGGCACTGCTTTTTTCAGCACTACAATATCTGATATATAGCATTAGCTTTTCGAGGGCATCCATATTGTCTGGACTGATACAGTTGTCTTTAACCGTGTAGATGTCGACATTTTCCCGCTTTAGGTCAAATATATACTGAGGAACTTCTTCCATCCGCCTGCCAAGTCTGTCGTCTTTGTAGGCTAAAAGAATATCATATTCTCTGTTCTTGGCATCTTTTAAGGCTTCTTGCAGTATATCCCGCTCTGAAACGGAATTTTTATATCCGCTGACGCCGCCTTCAAAATATTCTTTCGTATCGACAATCCAGTAAGGCTGTTTAGCGATATAATCTAAGAGTATTTGTCTCTGGACACTCAGATCGCCATCCGCATCCAATTGTTGATTAGAGCTAACGCGGAGTAACATACGCACACGTTTATTTGTTGTTAATAATTCTGATTTATTCATGTTTATTCTCCTTAGTAGTTAATATGGTATTAGAAATGTTTTGCTTCAATACTTCAAATAGAATATTTCTGATTTCATCTATTGATGTATCGGGCGAGGAGGCAACAGGAAATTCTTTGATGATCTTCATTCCCTGTATGGTTGTTTCCGTTTGTTGTTTGACCATAGGAGACACCGTGGTGAGTGTTCTTATAATCATTGTATTATTTGGTTTGGTGTCATATTCTTGCATTATTTTTATGTGCCATGGCTTTTCCTCCTTATGTTGATTTTGCTAGCTAAGGTTTATAACGAGCGGGAAATGCAGAAAAAGGAGCAAAATTCCATAAATACTGTAAATAAAATAAAAACTATAAATTTGTTTAAATTAAACAAATTTACATGTGGTAAATTGTGTTTCAAATAATGTTTAAAACAAATAGCAGATTATATAAAAGCATTCTGCACAAAAATATGATTGCAAAATAGATTTTCTTATACAGTCAATCTGTAATTCACACAAAAACAAAGAACAGTAATTATATAAATCACTGTTCCTGTTCAACTATTTTGATGTATTTAATAATTGTAGGGTATGAGAATCCACACAATCGAGAAAATTCCTGTTTATTTATTAGCCCTGTTTTAAATTTAGGATAATGCTTGAAAAAGATTTGAGGTAAAGTGTTATAAGATGTTTTCGGTCTTCCAATTGATTTCCCTTTTGCCTTTGCGTTTTGCATACCGCTTTTAACACGTTGGCTGATGATATTTCGCTCTAATTCACTGAAAACGCCCATCATTTTTAACATACCTTCTGTCATAGGGTCTAGGGTAGAAGTGCAATCAACAACAAATGAACCAAGAATGAGCTTGATTTGCTTTTCTTTTGCGAATTCAAGAATGTCACATAGTTGTTTAGTGCTACGTGTGATCCGGCTTACCTCTGTGGCGACTAAAGTATCTCCGCGTGATAGTGTGTTTAGCAGTTTTGTTAGTTCGGTTCTGTTGATTTTGGTTCCGCTTTCATATTCGGTAAATAATTCGGTGTCCGAAATACCGAAAAGCTTTAGTTCTCTGATCTGTCGGTTGATGTCCTGTAACTTATCGTTAGTAGAACATCGCGCATAACCATATATCATATAAATTCCCACCTTTCAAATAATATGTGTGATTGCGTATTATAAGATATAAATGAAAGGTCGTAAACTGTTTCTTTTATAAAACAATAAAAAATACAGGCATAATCGTAGGAGATTATACCTGTATTCGATATATCACACATATAAAAGAAATGAGATGTTTTAATTTATATTGAATTATTGTAGTAAAGGATAGAATTCGGCATAAGATACATTTTCTCCGAGTAAAAACCCAGAACATCTGCATTCTCCTCTACAGTTACCTTTAAGCCATGTGTGATCGCTGGTGGAGCCGTTATATAAACCAGTAACAGTGTCGTCAAGATAATATCCATCGGAATCATAGGTACGCCATTGAAATGCTACATCGGAAGATGCATAAAGGTTATATGTAATCACCCAATCATTATTATAATAGCTTGGATTTAATTCGTATTCTCTATAACTCATTGTGAACTCATAGAAATCCAAAGTGGCATATACGGTGGTATTATTTAAGTTGCGCCTTTCGTACCGATCATACCAGTGGAAAGTGACACCGGCTAATTCAATACTGTGTTCGTCTCCACATCCATAAATGCAGTTGTCAATAAGTGTGCCATCGAGAGGAGCGGTATCAGTGTTGTTAGAATTATTTGTATTATTTGTATTATTTGAGGTATGGCTACTTTCTGTATTTTGGTCTTTGCTTGATGTGGTGTCATTGCTATTAGAGCTATTGTTATCGGTATAACTATCCTCATAATTATTGGATGAATCATCATTGTCGAAAACATTATCTGTGTCAGAATAGTTTTCAGAAGTACTGTCAGATGTATTATCTGAATTATCAAGGCAGGCTTCATATAAGTTAATCCATCCAGAGCCTGATTTTAGTTTTCCCCAAGTATATTGGATTGAAGTGTATCCATCTTCGTAAAACTCCTCAGTAATTGTATATTTTGATTTGTCTGTTATTGTACCAACAATATTAGCACTATGATTTGGTTCATCATAAATATTCAACACAGGATTTGACACTTGTAAAACATATGGTTCAAATGAATCTGGGTTGCTGCAAGACTGATCTGATTTTGGGATATGTACATTATAGGTTTCTGCAATCTGTGAAGGGATACCTGGTATTGCAGACATTGTTATGTTAAGTGTGATAGTGTCAGCATTAAATGTCAAAGTTCCTTCGATATCATTATTTTTGAAACTTGCAATATTTTTAGAAATATTAGCTGTCAGTACATCTGTCGCCCCAATTTCATAATACCATAGAGAAAAAGCAACTATGGAGGAATCCACAGAATGGATAGTCAGTTCTTGTTCGGCAGAGTTATCTATTTGCCAGAGTCCGATATATTTGTCGAAGTCATTGATCACATCGGTATCTCCGGATGTCGTAGATATGTCTTGGGATTCTTCGGATAATGCATCGCTTGAACTGGCTGGCATCATTTTATTATTCTTTTTATTTGAAAAGAATAAGGTCACAAAAACAGTCAGTACAATAAGAATAATCACTAAAATTATAGATAGTATTATAATGATTGTGTTGTGCTTATTTTCTTGGTTGTGTGTGCCATTATCAGATGTTGTCATTTGTTATCACCTCATTTCAGAGTGTTAGAATAATGAGTGAACATTATCGTCTATTACTTATATTTTTTAGATATTTATTTGAGTTATGCTGTTGAACCATTCCAACGGCAGAGGCAAATTTTGCATCTCTTCTTGCCTGTTCTGAAATGGCATTTTGTTCAGATAATAACTGGGCGTGCTCATCAGCCAGATCGTTTGCAATCTGTTGCTCCTGTAAACGAGCTTCTTCGATTTTCATTCGTTCTGTATCAAGCATTCTTTGGCGGTGTGTGTCGTAGCTGTTGATAGCATAAGTAACATCATAATCGGATGTAGAAATCATGTTATAAATATATTCAAGCGCATCAATGTTTCTATATTGCATAGGAACAATTTTTGTATCGGCGTAGATGGACGCAAGTCTGGTTCTTGAATTTGAGAGATCATCTTGAAGTGCTTGAAGTTCCTGTTCGTGTTGAGCATTCCATGCGTCTAAGTCTTTTTGATAATTTGGAAGAGTTTCTGTGTCATATTTGTCTTTTTCGGCAGTATATTGCTGTTTCAAGGCAAGATCTTTTTCATCATATTGTGCATCTAATTCAGCACACTTTGCTATATATCTTGGGTCATCAGTGCTGACATAATTTTCGGGCATTTGTGCTTTTTCGTCATATTCTTTTTTCTTTTTAAAGTAGTATCCTAAATAGATAAATCCTGGAATAAAAGAGAAAATCATTCCTATAATAAAAATTGGAACGCTAAATTTTACTGGTTCAAGTATTGAGGGATAAGTTCTTTGAACGGTGCGACATACAGGAGCAGTAGGTGGTGCGGAAAAATGCTCCTTTTTCTTTCTGGTTAAGCTCTTTTCTGTGGAAACTAGATGCTTTTCAAGCTCTAAAACTTCCTTTAATGTTTGTACCTGTGATTCATTACTCATAGTCATTACTCCTTTACTTTTTGATCTTGTGATTTCTGCTTTACATCAATGAAAATTTCTGGACTTACATTTAGGGCAATACATATGGCACTTAAATCATCAGCATACATGGTACGTTTTCCGTTCAAAATTGCATTAAAAGTTGTTGCAGGAATTCCAGCTTTTGCAGCAACAGCAATTTGTTTATATCCGTTTTCGTTTATGTATGTTCTTACTTTTTCGTAAACGTGCATTTAATCACTCCTTTGTACAGAAATTCTGAATGTGGATATATTATAATACATAAATACTGTATAATCAACTTGATAATTCAGAATATCTGGATTTTTATTGCTAAATCCACCATTATTTTATATACTTGACTAAAAAGGACGGTGAAAATATGGCGAATATCGATCACACAAATCAGACAAAAGATGAAAAAACAATTAGTATAATCGGTAAAAATATTCATAAGTTTCGTAAACAAAAAGGGTATACACAGAGTGAACTGGCTGAGAGACTAGGCGTGAAAAATACAACCGTTTCTAATTGGGAAACAGGAGATAACAATCCTCCAGCGGATTTATTAGGAAATATATGTGATGTTTTAGGGATTTCAGCGAGTGAATTGCTTGGATTGAAGCTGTCAAATGATGAATTTAATAGTGAAGAACGAAGAATTATAAAGAAGTATAGGGAAAACAAAGCGATGCAACATGCCGTTAAGGTACTTTTAGGCATAGACAGATTATAAAAACCTTTAATATCAATGTAAGAAAACATATAACTAAGTGTTTTTTGAAAATTATCATTTCGTATGTTCGAGAAAAAAGTAACGATTTACACAATTATCAATTGAGTATTACTTGAAAATAAGATACTATATCTTTATTATGGAAGAAACAATATTATTACACAAGAAAAGGCGGATGATGATATGAATATTTATGTAAAAACGATTCAGGCAACTCCAACCCTTTCTGGTAAGGATGCAATTGATATTGTTAGACAGGTATTGAGAACTCCTTCACCGGAATCCATTGACAAAAAGAAAAAAATGCTTGAAGCAAGGAAACGGATTGAGAAGAATTGTGTATGAGAAGAGATATTTTTAATCCCTAAATCAGTGGAATGATTTAGGGATTGTTTTATTTATGAAAGATTTATTTCTATATTATCAAATATCATATTTTTGCAACCCTGAATGAATGGTGGCTCCGGTACCATTCTGTATATACCCGGTTTAAAGTGAAGGACATGATTGCCAGAATATTGGCTTCGATCGTGCTTTCTGGCCAGGTGGAGTAGATCTCGCAGCAGGCGACATTTTTGATGTAGTCGATGTATGGGACATAATAATCGGTAGCAGTGGAGTCGCCGGGGACACCATCATGTACAACGATCGTCTCCGGGACGACGACGCGTGAGAGGACGATCTCGCCACTTTCGGATAAAGGCTTGATCTCCGGCTCGGCGATTTTCGGTGGATAGTATTCCCAGAGCGTGTGTCCGCCGATGACGATTGGGTTATAGACATAGTCGGGTGTCTGCTCGGATGGCTGCAATACGATGGACTGCAATCCGTTTTCGCCAGAGAATATCTGGACGCCCGAGACAAGCCCTTCCTGATAGCCGGGAGCGGAGATCTTTACATTGTATTCAGAATAGGGCTGGTTGTCAGTTGGCTCCATGCTGTATTCACGCGGTGGTGCGGAAAGCTCGATATTTCCGGTCTGTCCGTTTCGGTCTGTGTTGACGGATTCTAAGATCCGGTTTGGCTCTCCTGTGTTTGCGATTTCAATAGTAGCAGAAGAAAGCGGAGAGTAACTGTCTGTGCCTGTGACTATGACATTTAAATTTCCTGTATCACTAGAATATTGATCCATACGAGATACCTTGATTTTTCGTCCATATAATATATGAAAAAGCGTGGAGAATTATGTAAATAAAAAATTATACATGTTAAGAAAAAACACTTGACAAGCAGAGAAAAAGCATGTATGATGCAAAAGGTTTGTAAATGAAAAATACTTTACAGGTGATTCAGATGGAGAAGTTTGTACGTCAGTCATTGCTCTATGATTTTTATGGAGAGCTGTTGACGCAGACACAGAAAAGTATATACGAAGATGTTGTGATGAATGACCTGTCCTATTCGGAACTGGCAAGGGAATATGGAATCTCCAGACAAGGCGTGTTTGATATGATGAAGCGCTGTGACAAGAAGCTGGAGGACTTTGAGAAAAAACTGAAATTAGTAGAAAAATTTGAGAATGCCAGAGAGAAGGTAGCCACGATACAGACTGAGATTCAGGCATTGCGGGAACGCAATGAGAATCCGACGCTGGACGGAGCGTTTGCGGATATTGACACGAATCTTACCGGGCTGCTGGATGATTTTTAAAAGTTCGATGTTTGGTTTTGTTTGGGAGGAGACGCATGGCGTTTGACAGTTTAACAGACAAATTGCAAAACGTGTTCCGGAAGTTGAGAAGCAAAGGAACGATAACGGAAGCGGATGTAAAAGAAGCGATGAAAGAAGTAAAGCGTGCGCTGTTGGAGGCAGACGTAAACTTCAAGGTCGTAAAACAGTTTATCAATTCCGTCAGTGAGCGTGCGGTCGGCGAGGAAGTCTTAAAGGGATTAAATCCGGGACAGATGGTAATCAAGATCGTAAAAGAAGAGATGGACAAGCTGATGGGTTCTGAGACAACAGAGCTGAAGCTTCTGCCATCGAATGAAATCACGATCGTGATGATGTGTGGTCTGCAGGGTGCAGGTAAGACAACAACCGTTGCAAAGCTTGCGGGCAAGTTTAAGAATAAGGGTAAAAAGCCGCTGTTAGTTGCCTGTGATGTGTATCGTCCGGCGGCAATCAAGCAGTTGGAGATTAACGGTGAAAAAGTCGGAGTTCCTGTATTTTCGATGGGAGATGGACATAAACCGGTAAATATTGCGAAAGCAGCGATTGAGCATGCCGCAAAGAATGATATCAATTTAGTATTTTTGGATACTGCAGGACGTCTGCATGTCGATGAAGACATGATGAACGAGCTGGCAGAGATCAAGGAAAATCTGAATGTGACATACACAATTCTGACTGTCGATGCGATGACTGGTCAGGATGCAGTCAATGTAGCGACATCATTTAATGATAAGATTGGCATTGATGGCGTGATTTTGACGAAGCTCGATGGTGATACCCGTGGCGGTGCTGCACTTTCCATCAAAGCGGTGACAGGAAAACCAATCCTGTATGCCGGAATGGGAGAGAAGCTCACGGATCTGGAGCAGTTCTATCCGGATCGTATGGCGAGCCGAATCCTCGGCATGGGCGATGTGGAGAGCCTGATCGAGAAAGCGCAGTCAGCAATCGATGAGGAAAAGGCAAAGGAGATGGAAGAGAAGTTTAAGAAGGCTTCTTTCGATTTCAATGATTTTCTAGATCAGATGGAACAGATGGAAAAGATGGGTGGCATGAATGATATTTTGAAGATGCTGCCTGGATTTGGAAATAAAAAACAACTCCAGAATCTGGAGATTGACGACAATGCGATGAATATGCCGAAGGCAATCATTTTGTCGATGACGAAGCAGGAACGTTCGCATCCGGAGATCATCAATCCGAGCCGCAAGAAGCGTATTGCAGATGGTGCAGGCGTTCCAATCAGCGAAGTAAATAAGCTGATTAAGCAGTTTGAACAGTCCAGAAAAATGATGAAGCAGATGTCCGGTATGATGGGTGGAAAGCGCCGCGGCGGATTCAAGCTTCCGTTTGGATTTTAATTTTTGATAATAGTATAACTATTATATATAGACGAAAGAATTTTAAGGAGGTGAAATTTAACATGGCAGTTAAAATCAGATTAAGAAGAATGGGATATAAGAAGCATCCTTTTTATAGAGTTGTAGTAGCTGATTCCAGATCACCAAGAGATGGTAGATTCATCGATGAGATCGGAACATATGATCCAAATCAGGAGCCAGCATCTGTAAAGATCGACTCTGATGCAGCTAAGAAGTGGCTTGCTGATGGTGCTCAGCCTACAGATACTGTTGCAAAGCTTTTGAAGCAGGCAGGCATCGAGAAGTAAGACTGATGTGCAAGGGAGGTGCAGGTTATGAAGGAATTAGTAGAACTGATTGCAAAATCCCTCGTTGATTATCCGGATGAAGTTGTTGTAAAAGAGACAATCGATGGAGATACCATAACAATCGAACTGAACGTTGCAGGAGATGATATGGGTAAGGTGATCGGCAAACAGGGCCGAATTGCCAAATCCATTCGTACTGTGGTGAAGGCGGCTGCATCAAAGGGTGATAAAAAGGTAATTGTAGACATCAAATAATTCTTAGATTCCCGGTGCCATATGGCATCGGGAATTCTTTTATCGGAGGAATGAATGAACGAAGATATGTTTCGAATTGGCGTAATCACGTCGACACATGGATTAAAGGGTGAGGTCAAGGTATTCCCGACGACCGATGATCCGGCACGATTCAAGAAGCTGAAAAAATGCTTTATTCGTACAAAAAGTGGCGATGTACCAGTGGAGAAAAAATCATGCAAGTTCTTTAAGAACATGGTGATTCTTTCTTTTTCGGAATTTAATGATATAAATGAGATAGAAAAATACAAGGGCTGTGAACTGTATGTAACACGGGAAGATGCAGTTCCACTCGAGGAAGATGAGTTTTATATTGCAGATGTGATCGACGCAGAGGTGTTCGAGGATAACGGCAAAAAGCTTGGGACACTTGTGGATGTGATGCAGACAGGGGCGAACGATGTGTTTGTCGTGAAGATGGAGAATGGCAAGGAAGTGTTGCTTCCGGTCATTAAGGATTGCGTGTTGGATATCAATGCAGAAGAAAAAAAGATTGTTGTTCACATGATGAATGGACTGCTGGACTAACGATATCGGAGGCAGATATGTATTTTCATATTATGACATTATTTCCGGAGATGGTGCTTGGAGGATTAAATGAGAGCATTACCGGAAAGGCAATTGAAAAAGGACTAATCGGTGTAGATGCTGTGAATATCCGTGATTTTGCAGGTAATCGGTATGGGCACGTTGATGATTATACCTATGGTGGCGGTGCAGGTATGCTGATGCAGCCGGGACCGGTGTATGATGCGTACCAGCATGTGCTTGCGCAGATTGCAGTACGTAAGGAAAAGAAAGGGACATCGGCACAGGCGAAAAAAGTACGTGTGCTTTATATGACACCGCAGGGACAGCCGTTTAAACAGTGCATGGCAGAAGAGTATGCGAAAGAAGAAGATCTTGTGCTTTTGTGTGGACATTATGAGGGCATTGATGAGCGTGTGCTGGAGATGATTGTGACCGATTATGTGTCGATTGGCGATTTTGTACTGACGGGTGGCGAACTTCCGGCGATGATGATTGTGGATGCAACAAGCCGTCTTGTGCCGGGCGTGCTTGGAAGCGATGAAAGTGCGGTATATGAAAGCTTCTATGATGGCTTGCTGGAATATCCGCAGTATACCCGTCCGGAAGAATTTATGGGGAAGAAAGTACCAGAGGTGCTGCTTTCCGGACATCATAAGAACATCGAAGAGTGGCGGTATGAACAGGCGATGCAGCGGACACAGGAACGGCGCCCGGATCTGTATGAAATCTATGTGGAGGCACACCGGGAAGAGCTGGAAAAACGCAGACGAAAAAAAGAAGAAAAAGAACGAAAGCGGCTCCGTCGGGAGCAACGTGCAAAAATGCAGACAAATGAATAACTACTGCTTGTCTTGCAGAGAAATATGGTATATAATTTTTATAATATCGAAAGAAAAACGGGAGAGAAAAACCATGAAAAAAAGAGTATATATTGCAGTTGTTACACTGGCACTTGCCAGTCTGTTTGCAGGCTGTGGAAAGAAATCCGCGGATGCAGCCGTTTCGGTAAAAGATGATGTTGTGGAATTCGTAAATGAAGAGCTTCCAGCAGCAAAGGCAGATCATGACAATGCGATTGGCATTTACAATGCATATTTTGCAGGAAGCAGTGATCAGGATCTTGATGCATTTAAGACATCTTTGCAGGATACCGCAATTCCAGCAATGGAGAATTGTATCACAACGATTTCTAATATCGAGGTTGCAACAGATGAGGTAAAAGCGTTAAAGGATTCCTATCTGCAGAGCGTACAGAAAGAATGCGAAGCCATGAAGATGGTTGTCTCAGCGATTGATGGAGAAAATGCAGACTATCTGACACAGGCAGACAGCTTGATTGCAGAGGCAGCTACACTTCGGAGTGACTACCAGACAAAACTTCAGGCAATTGCGAATGAGCAGGGAATTGTAGTAAATCAGTAATGGTAAGAAAGCTGTCGGTGAAACATCCGGCAGCTTTCCTGCGTTATATGAGGAATTTGCGTATGGAACAGACAGAACGTGAAAAGAAAGAACAGGCATATATCACACAGTTAAAGAAGAATATGAACCCGGAGGATGTCGCTGGACTGTATCACCTCTATCAGAAGCTGACAGAGAAAAGCTATTTTCGGACAGATGTGGGATTTGGATTTCTGGCGGAGCTGCGCGATTATCTGGTGAAAAATGGTTACCAGATTGATGCTTATACAATGCCGCAGTCACAGACAAATAAAAAGGTATCAGAGACGCACACAGATGCGCATTTGCGCAGGAAATATGAGCGGATGTGTGAGAAACAGGAACAGACGGAGAAGGAAGTGGAACGTTTGAATTTGCTTCGTATCCGGCTGACAATCGCGGTTGTCGCACTTGCGGTGGCTGTGATTGGTATGATATTTATTGCAGTGACAAATAAAAATGTTGGATACTTTCATGCTGAACAGAAAGTGCAGGATAAATACGCATACTGGGAGGAACAGTTGGATGCACGCGAGAAGGAATTGCAGGAGTGGGAAGAAGAGCTGAGTGAACAGGCAGAAAAAAACAATGACGCAAAGACACAAAATTGACAAAAATACATGCTATAATCGGGTACAATAAATGATAGAAAATGGTAGTTAGGAGGAACTGGGATGAATGATTTAAAAGTACTGGTCGTGGATGATGAGAGTCGTATGCGGAAACTGGTTCGTGATTTCCTTGTGAAAGACGGATATTCGGTTGTGGAGGCTGCGGACGGTGAAGAAGCGGTCGATGTATTTATGTCGGACAAGGACATCTCGTTGATTATTCTGGATGTTATGATGCCGAAGCTGGATGGATATGGTGTTGCGGAGGAAGTACGGAAAATGTCCGATGTGCCGATTATCATGCTGACGGCAAAAAGTGATGAGAGAGATGAGCTGCGTGGATTCGATCTTGGAATTGACGAATATATTACGAAGCCGTTTTCTCCCCGGATTCTGGTGGCAAGAGTAGAGGCAGTGCTTCGCAGAACGCAGGCAGATGCAGATTCAAATGTGATCAGCGTAGATGGAATCGAGATGGATATTGCAGCCCATCAGGTAAAGGTGGATGGGGAACCAATCGAACTTTCCTATAAGGAATTTGAACTGTTAAATTATTTCTTACAGAATCGTGGCGTAGCTTTGTCCAGAGAAAAAATCCTGAACAATGTCTGGAACTACGATTATTTTGGAGACGCCAGGACAATCGATACCCATGTGAAGAAGCTTCGTAGTAAGCTTGGAAGCAAGGGTGACTATATCAAGACAATCTGGGGTATGGGTTATAAGTTCGAAGGCTAAGACCCGAAACTCAATTCGGGTCAAGATATCCATGATGGTTGTTTTTTTCTCAGTATTTATAATTGCGGCATCCTGGCTGCTTTGCAGTTATGTACTTGGAGGAGTATTTCGTTACAGCATCAAAAACAACTTGATCACAACGTACAATTCCTGCAATGAGTTGTTTCAGGATGAGAGCGGAGATTTGTTTGAAAATGGTGATCTGTTTGGACAGATTAAAAATCCGCAGGATGCAGTTGTGATGATCGTGGATTCAGATAATGGAAAATTATATACATCTATCAACGACGAAGGTCAGATGATGGAGGGTATGCGCAGTCTTATGAACAGCATCCGCAGTGAGGATAACGAAAGTCAGTTTGGCACGGGTGAATATATCATCCGAAGAAACCATGATACAATAACGAATGCGGATTATTATGATCTGATTGGAAGACTGAACAATGGATATGAGGTTTTGCTGCGTACACCGATTGCACGTGTCGAATCGGTTATGCAGGTTATGACGCATTTGTTTATCTATATCTGTATCGGGCTTATGGTATTTGGAACATCCTTTATGCTGTTGTTCAGCAATATTTTCGCGGCACCGATCAAGCGGATGTCCAAGGCTGCAAAAAGGATGAGTGAACTTGATTTTGACGTAAAGATTCCGGTTACAAGTAATGATGAGATCGGAGAACTTGGCAACAGTATGAATGAGATGTCCGAGAAGCTGGAACAGACAATCTCGGAACTGAAAGCAGCCAATATCGAGTTGCAGCGGGATATTGCAGAACGTCGTAAGATCGACGATATGCGGAAGGAATTTCTGTCACATGTATCGCATGAATTAAAGACGCCAATCGCTCTGATCCAGGGCTATGCAGAAGGTTTGAAAGATGATATGTGTGACGACAAGGAAAGCCGTGATTTCTATACGGATGTTATCATTGATGAGTCACATAAGATGAACACAATGGTCAAGCGTCTGCTTACGTTAAATGAGATTGAATTTGGCGATACGAAGCTGAATATCGAGCGGTTTGAACTGGTTGGTTTTGTGAATTCGATTCTGGCATCCACCAAGATTCTGGCAGAGGAAAAGGGTGCGGAGATTATATTCGAGGAAGAACCACCTGTGTATGTATGGGCAGATGAGTATATGATTGAGGAAGTCTTTACGAACTATCTGACAAATGCAATCCATTATGTACGAAAAGATGGTGTGATCCGTATTTCATTTAAACCGATGGGCAACGATATCCGTGTCTGCGTTTACAATCAGGGTGACTGGATCGCCGAGGAAGATATTGGACGTGTGTTTGAGAAATTCTATAAGGCAGATAAGGCACGGACAAGAGAGTACGGTGGTAATGGAATCGGTCTTTCCATTGTTGCGGCGACGATGGAAGCACATGGAAAGAAATATGGCGTGGAGAATGTAGCAGACGGAGTGCTTTTTTACTTTGATTTGGATGCTAATGTGCTTGCCGATAAGTAAAATAAGTGGTAAAATTATTTTATCCTTGTGGGTAAAGAAATAGGCAATGCATATGACATGAGAAGATAGAGTATGAGAAAAAAGCAGGAAGCAAAACACGCAAATAAAAAAATATGGAAACGGCGGCTGCTGGCAGGGCTGATCGCATGCGGCATATTTGTGACAACTGGTTGCGGACAGGTGATTGACCTGACCGATGAAGAGAATCATCTGATCGCAGAATATGCGGCAGAGTTGTTGCTGAAATATGACCGGAATTATGATACCCGTTACAATCCAGATGAACTGGAGGATACGACGGAGACTATGACCGAGACCGATGCGGCGACAGAAGCAACTACAGAGGTGGTGACGACAACGGAGGCTGCAACTACAGAGCAGGATGCACCTGCGGATGGTCAGACGACGCAGGCACAGCCGGTGACAGACGAAGCAGTTAAGGAAGACATCGGAGCAACTGTGGATTCGGATTTTGATATCGCTGCATTTGTCGGGGAGAGCCGCATCTCTGTCCGGTATGCATATTACATGGTGGTGGACAGTTATCCATCGTATGATCAGGATGGTATGTATATCGAGGTGCAGGCACCGGAAGGGTATAAACTGTTAGTATTGAAGTTCGAGGTAGAAAACAAGACAAACGAAGATCAGGCTGTTGATCTGTATAATAAAGATGTCAATTATAATATTGTCGTGGATAACAGCCGGACAACCAAGCAGATGCTGACGATCTTAGCAGACGATCTGTATACTTATGACAAGACGATTCAGGCGAGCAGCCGGGAAGAAACGGTGCTTTTGTATACGGTTTCTGATTCCGTGGCAAACAAATGGACGGACTTGAAATTACAGGTAAAATATGGCGGAACGAGTGCTGTGTTACAGCTTGAACAGTAAGAGCGGTCTTACATAGAGGGCTTGCATAAAGGAGGGTACATATGGATTCAAATATTTTATTGGAGAGCGGTACAAACGAACTTGAGGTTCTTGAGTTCATCATAAATGGCAATCATTATGGAATCAATGTAGAAAAGGTGCGGGAGATTCTTCCATATCAGGAGATTACACCGGTTCCAAATTCACACCCATGTATTGAAGGAATCTTCATGCCACGTGGGGATATCATTACAGTTATTGATTTGTTCCAGACGCTTGGATTCCCGAATCCGGACAAGCAGAATAACTTTTTGATTGTGACGAACTTTAATAACTTAAATATTGCATTTGATGTACAGGCAGTGCTTGGTATCAACCGTGTATCATGGAAAGATGTTGTGAAGCCAGATGCAACGGTCAGTGGCCCGGGAACCGGAATCGCGACAGGTATTATTAAGAATGAGGACAATCTGTTGATCATTCTTGATTTTGAACGGATTGTGGAGGGTATCTGTCCGGAGACAAGTTTGAAGATTTCTCAGGTGACAGAGTTGGAAGACCGTGAGCGTAACAGCATTCCAATTCTGGTTGCAGAGGATTCCATGATGCTCTGTAAGCTGATTGAGGATGCGCTGCACAGAGCCGGTTATACAAAGCTTACAATCAAGAACAACGGACAGGAAGCATGGGATTATCTGTGTGAACTGAAGAAGAATAATGGTGTAGAATATGGCGCGAAGTGCCTGATTACAGATATTGAGATGCCACAGATGGATGGACATCATCTGATCAAGAAGATTCGTGAGACAGAAGGATTAAAGCAGATTCCGATTGTGATATTCTCGTCTTTGATTAACGATGATATGAAGCGGAAGGGTGATCTGCTTGGCGCAGATGCACAGATCAGCAAACCGGAAATCGGTCAGTTAGTAGGAATTCTGGACAGTCTGGTGGCAAGCCAGATATACGGAACAAATAAGTAATATTATGCCGGCAGGTTTCCTGTCGGCATCTGAAATTTATAGCATATGAGGTGAGAGAGATGGATTTGAAGAGTACCGGAAAGACAAAAGAAGAAATCAAAGAGATGTATAACAAATACTTCTATGAGACATTTCAGCGTTTTGATTTCATTGCAGAAAAAGGTGAGGATGACTATGTCATCGATGAGACTGGAAAACGGTATCTCGATTTTATGGCGGGTATTGCGGTTAATTCAGCCGGACATTGCAATAAGAAGGTTGTGGAAGCAATCATGGAGCAGTGCCAGCAGATGATGCATGCGTCCAACTATTGTTACACGATTCCGATGGTAATGCTTGCACAGCGTATCTGTGATGCAATCGGTATGGAGAAGATTTATTTCCAGAATTCCGGTGCAGAGGCAAATGAAGTTATGATCAAGCTTGCCAGAAAATATGGAAAAGATAATTTTGGACCAAACCGTTATCATATTGTAACAGCCAAGAACAGCTTTCATGGACGGACACTTGCGACTCTGGCAGCAACCGGACAGCCGGGAACAGCAATCCAGAGAAACTATGATCCGATGATTCCTGGATTTTCTTATGCAGAGTTTAACAATGTACAGGCATTTGCAGATGCGTGTACGGACGATACGATTGCAATCATGGTAGAGCCGGTACAGGGAGAAGGCGGTGTGATTCCTGCAACGAAGGAGTTCTTACAGGGCTTGCGCAAATTGTGCGATGAGCGTAATATGCTGTTGTTATTTGATGAGGTACAGACTGGCTGGGGAAGAACCGGAAGTCTGATGGCATATATGGGATACGGTGTGAAGCCGGATTGTGTCAGCATGGCGAAAGCAATGGGCGGCGGAATGCCGATCGGTGCAATGTGTACAAGTGCGAAGCTGGCGCTTACATTTGGACCAGGTGCACACGGAAGCACCTATGCAGGAAATCCGGTTGCCTGTGCGGCAAGTTATGCACAGATCGGAGAGATCATAGATCAGAAGCTTCCGGAAAATGCAGATAAGATCGGTGCATATTTCCGTGAGGAACTATTGAAACTTCCATGCGTGAAAGAGGTACGTGGACGTGGACTTATGATTGGCGTTGAGTTCAACAAGGATATTGCAACTGACGTGAAGTATCAGTCTGCCGACGAAGGTCTTCTGATCACAGCGGTTCGACCAAATGTGATCCGTCTGGTTCCACCACTCAATATTACAGAGAAAGAATGCGATGAAGCATTTGCAATTTTACATAAGGTTGTATCAAAGTTGGTATAATGAAGGTAAAGTGTTTTTGACAGGAGGCTATGACAATGAGACGTAAAAATGCATGGACAACGTACAATAAAAAGCAGTTAGATGAGCTGGAGAAGCTTTGTAAGAACTATCTGAAGTTTCTGGATAAAGGAAAGACGGAACGTGAGTGTGTAAAGCAGATTGTAAAGCAGGCAGAAGAAAAAGGCTATGTGAATCTGGCAGATATCACAAAGGATAAGAAAGCACTCAAGGCAGGTGATAAAGTATATAGCGTCTGCATGGACAAGACAGTTGCCCTGTTCCAGATCGGAAAGAAGAAGCTTGAAAAGGGTATGAACATCTTAGGTGCACATATTGATTCGCCTCGTATGGACGTAAAGCAGAATCCGTTGTATGAGAGCGAAGAGTTTGCATATCTGGATACACATTACTATGGTGGTATCAAGAAATATCAGTGGGTAACATTGCCACTTGCATTGCATGGTGTGGTTGTAAAGAAGGATGGAACTGTGATCACAGTCAATGTCGGTGAGGATAAGAATGATCCGGTCTTCTGTGTGACGGATCTGTTGATCCATCTGGCTGGTGAGCAGATGGAGAAAAAGGCAAACAAGGTAATCGAGGGAGAAAACCTGGATGTCCTCGTAGGCAGTAAGCCTTTGGAAGGAAAGGAAAAGGATGCAGTGAAAGAAGGTATCCTTGAGATTCTGAAAGAGAAATATGATATGACAGAAGAGGACTTCATGTCTGCAGAGATCGAGGTTGTTCCAGCCGGACATGCACGGGAGGCAGGCCTGGATCACAGTATGGTTATGTCTTATGGACAGGATGACCGTGTCTGCGCATATACATCTCTGGCAGCGATGCTGGAAGTGGAGGAAGTAGAAAAGACAACCTGTTGTCTGCTTACAGACAAAGAGGAGATCGGAAGTGTCGGTGCGACAGGTATGCAGTCCCGTTTCTTCGAAAATTCCGTGGCAGAGCTGATGGATGCAATGGGAGAATTCAGCGAGTTATCGTTGCGCAGATGTCTGGCAAACTCCAGCATGCTTTCATCCGATGTAAATGCAGCGTATGATCCTTTATTTGCAAATGCATTTGAGAAAAATAACGCGTCTTATTTTGGACGTGGTGTTGTATTCAGCAAGTTTACCGGTTCCAGAGGAAAATCTGGAAGTAACGATGCAAATGCAGAATACATTGCGCGTATTCGTAAGATGATGGATAAAAATGAGGTCTGCTTCCAGACGGCAGAACTTGGAAAGGTCGATGTCGGTGGTGGCGGAACGATTGCCTACATCCTGTCATTGTATGGCATGGAAGTGATCGACTGTGGAGTTGCGGTTTTAAATATGCATGCACCTTGGGAAATCACATCCAAGGCAGATATTTACGAGGCGTACAAGTGCTATAAAGTCTTCTTAAAAGAAGCATAAAAAATGAAAGATAAAGATTGATACCAATATGATAAAGAATAAGTGGAACAATCATAAATTGGCAGCAGAAAGTATGGCATTCCTTATGGTATGCCTTTTTCTGCTGTTTTCTTTTTGGAATCCGGTTATGTCCTATGCGAAGGATTCTTTTCTGGCTGGTTATATGCAGTCTGTATATAATCAGAAATCAGGCATCGGCAGCAATGAGGTAAATTGCTTGTTTCAGTCGTCGTCTGGATATATATGGGCAGGAACCGATGGCGGACTTTATCGTTCCAATGGTTCCGGATTTCAGAGCATTGACCTGTGGGATACGGATCGTACGGATCTGTATTCGATCAATTGTATCATGCAGGATCAGGATGGACGGATGTGGATTGGCACGGACAACTATGGATTGTTTTATATCGAGGATGGACAGACCCATCATCTGCAGGAAGAATATTACAATGGAAATAAAACGATTCTTGCAATCACGGAAGGACAGGATGGGACAATCTATGTGGCATGTACAAGTGGCTTGTTTGTGGTTGCGCAGGCAGATCAGGATAAACGTTCAGATACGTCGGCGTATTGTCTCGCTGCGTATTCGGATGCAGTGCTTGCAAGTATGGAATTCCGTGGGCTGACTGCAAAAGACGATGAGATCTGGGGACTTGCTGCAGGTGGAAAAATCTATGTATTTAATCAGGAAGGTGTGCTGCACGAGATTACAGAGCAGGAAGAGTCGGGAGAAGAATGGAACACGATTCAGACCTGTCAGGATTATGTCTATGTAGGAAGCAGCGGCAGGGAAGTCCGTGCGTACCGGACAGCAACAAGCAAACGGACGCTGGCAGCCGGTGTTGAGGGCATTAACAATTTCATGCAGGATGCAGAAGGCAGACTGTGGGTGTGTGCAGATAACGGGTATGGATATTTTGATAAGCAGTCAAATTTTGTACGCATCAATGACAGCCAGATTGATACGTATATCTCCGATATGATTCAGGATTACGAGGGGAATTATTGGATTGCATCTTCTCGTCTTGGACTGCTGCTTTTGACGAAGAGCAAATTCTCTGATTACAATATGGCAAGTGGCATGGCTGAGAGCATGGTAAATGCTGTATATGAATATCGTGGGAAGAAATACATTGCAACGGATGATGGACTTTATATCTACAATGCAAAGGAAGAGCAGGAAGTCAATGATCTGACAGAACTTCTGAAGAATGTTAGTGTACGGCATATCACTGCAGACGATTCTGGTACATTGTGGATATCGACCAATCGAAAATATGGCGTTGTGAAATATCAGGCAGACGGAACGATCACGGTGTACGGAAGATCGGATGGATTGCCGGGTATGGCGGTGAATTGTACGCTGCCATTGTCTGATGGCAGGCTTGCGGTTGCTACGACAGAAGGACTTGCAATTCTGGATGAGACTGGAAAAGTGGAACAGGTTTATCATAGCGGGGAGGAACTTGCCGAGGTTAATATATTGTCGCTGTTTGAGACACGGGAGGGCGATATACTGGCAGGAACGGACGGTGAAGGAATCTATGAATTGGAAGCTGGAAAGGATACCTTACTGCATTACAGCACCGAGGATGGTTTAAATTCGGATGTTGTATCCTGTTTTGCACAGGGCGATCAGGGTGTCTGGATTGGGACAGACAGTGGTTTGTGCTTCTATAGCGAAGCGTTTCGTATGATCAGTAATGTAGAATATTCAAACAGTGTGTATGATATCGAGATCGCGCGTGGGTCTGTCTGGCTGATTGGTTCGATGGGCGTGCTTCGCTCTTCGGAAGATGAGCTGCTTGGAAGTAACGGAATATCGGGGCGGTATTTTGCGACGGGAGACGGTCTGACGAAGACGATCAATACGACCGGAAATGCATGTATTGATACAAATGGAAAACTGTATATTTGCTGTAATGAGGGCATTTCAGTTTTAGATACGGAACATATCTGGTACAACGAAGTGCAGCCGATTATTAAGGTTACACGGATTGATATTGATGGAACTTCCTATGAATTTGATGATCTGAATGATGGTCTTGTGATCAAAAGTGATGCATCGAAGGTGACAATTGATTTTGCGGTATTTTCCTATACAAACCGGTCGAATATCAAGGTGGAGTACCGGTTGGAAGGATTTGAGTCCAATCCGACCGAACTGCACGGTGACGATGTGCTGCAGGCCGTTTATACGAATCTGGACGGTGGTGTTTACACATTTACTGTGAACGCGTATAATGGCGACGGAACTGCGTGTGCAGAGCCACTTTCGTTCGTGATTGAAAAGGAGAAGAGTGTCTTTGAAAGTCCGATGGCACGTATTATCCTGATATTCAGTCTGGTAATTGTATTTTTACTTCTGGTCCTCACGGTGATCCGTGTCAGACGGATGCTGAAATCCAAGACCTCTGCGTTGGAGCAGTTGTCGAGAGAGCATGAAGAAGCGGTCAAGACAAGTACCGCGAAGAACGATTACTTAGCAAACATGAGTAATGAGATCAAGACACCAATTCATGCGATGATGGTGAAGGCAGATGAACTTCTGCATATGGTAGATAAGGATTCTCCATATCGAAAGGATATCCGCGGTATCTATGATATCGGAAATGATATCCTGGCGAGTGTCGATGATATTATATTGCTTGCCAAACTGGAATCTGGACGTTTTGAGTTGGAGGAGAGTAATTACGCAATCTCGGATCTGGTAGCGGATATGTCGGAGCTTGCATTGCAGGAGCTTGCCGATAAGGATAAGTCTGTAAAGTTCTTTGTAGAGCTTGGTGAAAATGTAACAGACAATCTGATCGGCGATGTTGATAAGATCCGAAATATTCTGGTGCGTCTGCTGGACAATGCGATTCGCTATACGAAGCAGGGAAGTATTACCCTGTCTGTGGACAGCTATGGGTATACGGATCATGCACATCAGGATATGTTAAATATTGTATTTACGATTGCAGATACTGGTATTGGAATTCAGGAAGAGCGGCTGGATAATATATTTGATCTGTATGAGAGTGGAGACAGCATGAAAAACAGTACCCATCCGGGACATGGCGTTGGACTTGCAATTGCGAAGGGTTACGCGGATATTCTGGATGCGGAGTTATCTGTGGAAAGTGTATATGGCGCTGGTTCGACCTTTGTTTTGTCATTGAACCAGAAGCCGGCTGTAAAGCTGAGCAGTGGACAGGTTGTATCGAAGATCGAGGATACCGTATCCAAGGAGGATGCGGAGAAGCTGTGGCTGCCGGAGGTATCCGCACTGCTGGTCGATGATGATGAGGTCAGCATTGAGGTTAGCCGCAAAGTGCTTACATCCTTTGATATGAAGCTGGATGTTGCGACATCGGGACTTAGCGCAATTGATATGGTATTGAATCATGAGTATGATGTTGTCTTTATGGATTTGTCAATGCCGATCATGAATGGTATTGATGCAATGAAGGAAATTCGGGAACTGGATGATATCAGGTATGCGATGTTACCGATTATTGCGCTTGATCCAGATGCTATTGAGGGAAATCGTGGCAGTCATATATCGGCTGGATTTACAGACAGTATGGTAAAACCGATCGAACCACGACGGGTGGCAGCCATATTAAAGGATTGTCTGCCAGAGGATAAGTTACAGGAGCGTTCGGATGATATCCGCCTTTTGATCGAGGGCTCACGGTTCCGGGAAGGACTGCTTCGCCTACAGGAATCGCTGGATGTGGAAGAAGCAATTCAACGTATCGGTGGAAGTATCGAAGTGTATAATAAGCTGATACAGGCATTTTATTCACAGAACAAAGATGTAGCGAACACCCTGGCAGAGAAGTCAACGCGGGATATCCGGGCATTTAAGACGAAGATTCATTCGATTCGTACGTTATCGAATAGCATTGGCGCATATGAGCTTGCAAGATATGCAGCAAGAATGGAGACGTCAATCAATGTCGGAAAGCGTGACCAGCTGCGGCAGAATCTGCGAGGATTCATTGACGAGCTTGTATATCTGCTTTTGATCTTGGAGGATTATGAGCGGTTTGTTGATGAGGTATCCGGTATGACGGATGAAGAGTATGCGGCAAAGATGGCACAGCAAAGTGAAAAGGAAGCCGTCGTGGAAGATGAAGATGCTGACCAGGCAGAATCCGACGAAGCTATGCAGATACCACAGGATCTGACGGTAATTTCAATCGCGGTGCTTGATAAGATGACGGAATTTGCCAAGACAGGGGATTTTGAACAGGTAAGAACACATCTGGATCGCCTGAAAAGCTATGGCTATGATGGAGATAATCTGGAGTTTTTACAGGCACTTTCTGAGGCGGCAGAATCAGAAAATGCCGATATGATCACAGAGCTTGTGAACACATACCGGGATTTGAAACTGTAAATAAAAAGGGGATGAAAAAATGGAGCATGAACAATTTGATGAGGCTTTGATGCAGTGTATCCATACACTTCGTGCGGGAAGTGATATGGATCACGCAATTCAAAATCTGCTGGAAATCATTGCGGAATTTCACGATGCAGATCGTGCGTACATTTTCGAGTTTGCAGAAGATGAAATTCATATGGATAACACCTATGAATATTGTAAGGCTGGAATCACACCAGAGAAAGATATGCTGCAGAACCTTGAGATATCCACGATCGACCGGTGGTTGGTTTTATTTGAGGAGCAGGGAGAGGTGTACTTAAATTCCAGAGATGGAGAACTGGATGAAAACTCTGAGGAGTACCGGCTGCTTAAAATGCAGGGCGTAGAGAGTCTGATGGTGGCACCGCTTTATTCAGAGACGAAGCTGATCGGATTTATCGGTGTGGATAATCCGAACGAAAACACTTATACACTGTCATTGCTCCGGTCTGTTGCTTCGCTGATCGTAAACGATATTCAGAAGCGAATCACACTGGAACAGCGTGTGATCAATGCGCTGGCACGTATATATATTTCCATGTATCTGGTGAATATTCCGGCAGATACACAGAAAGAATTTAACAGTAACAGTGATGTGCGAAAATATGTCAAGCAGACGGAGCATGCTTCAGAACAGATGCGTACCGCGATGGAGCATATGACAGATGCGCAGTATTGGGGTGGCACACTTGCATTTTCCGAGCTTACAACGTTAAATGAGCGGATGAAGCACTGTGACTATATCAGCCATGAGTTTTACAGCTCCACAGACAAGTGGTGCCGTGCGAATTTTATCGTCGTTGACCGACTGGAAAATGGTGATTTGAATAATGTAATTTATGGTGTGCAGTTGATTGATGATGAGAAAAAGAAGGAGCTCGAATATCAGGCAGCCCTCGAACATGCATTGGCAAATCAGAATGAGATTTATGGAGAACTGCTTCAGATGCAAAGTGGCGGTGTGATTGCCGTCGAAATCAAGACGAACCGGATTCTTGTGATTAACCGTGCGTTGTTGGATATGCTTGGAATTGATGAGACAAAGAAAAAACAGCTTACACATGAGGATTTTCTGTCCCATTTTGTGGATAAAAAGGCGATGGAAAAGTATCTGGCAGTACGCGATACACTTGTGGAGCCGTATGTGCGGGAATATGAAGTCATGCGCGGCGATGAGCATGTGTTTGTGCTCTGTCATACAAAGCTGATTACGCTGGCAAATGGAGATCGTGTCAGTCTGACAAGCGTCATGAATATTACAGAGAATAAAAAGTTTGAACAACGTCTGCTTGTACAGTCCCGGATGGATGCTTTGACAAAGATCTGTAATCGCGGATATGGAGAAGCACAGATTGAAAAGTTGTTAAAGGCGAAGAAAAATGGTATGTTCCTGTTGTTTGATGTCGATAAGTTTAAGCATATCAATGATACATATGGACATAGTATTGGTGATGAGGTTTTGATACAGGTTGCAGATGCATTAAAGCAGACCTTCGAACAGGCGGGTGTCTGTATGCGGCTTGGTGGAGACGAGTTTGCGGTATATGCACCGGAGATAACGGAACAAATGCAGGCGGAAACGATGATACAGGCATTTTTTGAACGGATTCGGAATATTGCAATCCCTCAGATGGAAGGGGATGCTATCTCTGTCAGTCTGGGTGCAGTACTTTGTGCGCCAGATAGGGAGCATGTATTTGAAAAGGTATACCAGCGGGCAGATGCTACGATGTATACCTGCAAGAAAGTAATAGGAAACAGTTATGATTTTTATACAGGGAGGAACCCCGCATGAATATAGAATTATCTGGGAAAAATAAAACAGTTGCTGATGGAATCACCGTTGCAGAACTGATTGCGCAGGAGCAGTTAGAGACGCCAGAGCATGTGAAGGTGGCAGTGAATGATGATTTTGTGGAACGCGAACAATTCGCAGATACCAGATTGCACGACGGCGATGTGGTAGAATTTCTGACATTTATGGGTGGCGGCTGCAGATAAAGGCGCCAAGCCCGGACATCAACCCGGTGCAGGCTTTAGTTTGAAGCCTGTTACCCGGAGTTTAGCTCGGAGGATAAGGACATGTATGATATTTCACCAGAGGAATTAAAAGATTATAGTGCATATACGATCGTGGATATCCGGGATGATATGTCGTATGCATATGGGCATCTGCCGGATGCAATCTCTGTGCCGCAGGCAGAGCTCTCCACGTATATCGATGAGTGGAAAGACACAGGGAAGGTACTAATCTACTGTAAACGCGGAGAAGCAAGCGCGGATGCGGTGCTGATGCTGCGGGAACAGGGTGTCGAAGCTTATAATTTAAAGGGCGGCTATATGGCATGGCTGATGCTTGCCATGCAGGAACCGGCGGAACAGACAGATGTGGATTTTGCAAAGGATGTAGAGAACAGCATACGGAAGCGGTTCCGAAAGAAAATCTGGTGCAGGTTCACGAAAGCAATCAATGAATACGAACTCGTGAAACCGGGTGATAACATCGCGGTATGTATCTCCGGCGGGAAGGATTCGATGTTGATGGCGAAGCTTTTTCAGGAATTAAAGCGGCATAACAAGTTTCCGTTCGAAGTGCAGTTTCTTGTGATGGACCCGGGCTACAGTCCGGAGAACCGTCAGGTGATCGAGACGAACGCGAAGAACTTAAATATTCCGATCACGATATTTGAGTCGGATATATTCGAGTCGGTCTTTCATGTGGAGAAATCACCTTGCTATCTGTGCGCGCGTATGCGGCGCGGACATCTGTACAGTCAGGCGAAGGCACTTGGCTGTAACAAGATCGCACTTGGACATCACTATGATGATGTGATCGAAACGATCCTCATGGGAATGTTATACGGAGCGCAGGTGCAGACGATGATGCCGAAGCTTCACAGCACGAATTTCAAGGGCATGGAGCTGATCCGTCCGTTGTATCTTGTTCGTGAGGATGACATCAAAGCATGGCGCGATGCGAACCATCTGCATTTTATCCAGTGTGCCTGCAAATTCACGGATACATGTTCGTCGTGTGATAAGGATGGACAGAGCAATTCCAAACGTCTGGAAGTGAAGAAACTGATCCATGAGCTTGCGAAGACGAATCCATTTGTGGAAGGAAACATCTTCAAGAGTGTGGAGAATGTGAATCTGAGTACGGTGATCGCATACAAGCAGAATGGTGTGAAGCATCATTTCTTAGATGACTATGATAAAGAGTGAAAATACAAGAGAAAAAGGAGACGAGAAAAATGGCAACAATGATGGAACTGGCAGAGGAAATCATAAAGGGAAGAAGAATCACAAAGGACGATGATCTGTCTATATTTCTGACATGTGATCTGGATGAGTTGCGGGCAGGTGCAGATAAGATCCGTGAATATTTCATTGGTGAGGATGTAGATCTGTGCTCGATCATCAATGGCCGGAGCGGCAGATGCCCGGAGGACTGTAAGTTCTGTGCACAGTCTGCGCACAATCATACAAACTGTGAGGTGTATGATTTCTTGGACGAGGAGAAGATCATGGAGGCATGCCGTTTCAATGAAGAGCATGGGGTACACCGGTTCTCAATCGTAACAAGTGGCCGTGCGCTGACCGGAGAAGAGTTCGAGAAAGCCATCCACGCATTTGAGCGGATGCATAAGGAATGTAAGATTGATCTTTGTGCGTCAATGGGATTTTTGACACCGGAACAGCTGCACCGTCTGCATGAGGCAGGTGTGACAAGTTACCATCATAATATCGAGACTTCGAGAAGAAACTTCCCGAATATCTGTACCACACATACTTACGATCAGAAGATCGAGACTTTGAAGGCAGTTAAGGCAGAGGGCATGTGTCCTTGCTCTGGTGGTATCATCGGTATGGGTGAGACATGGGAGGATCGTCTGAGCATGGCAGTTGATCTGGCAGAAGCGGGCGTGGAGTCAATCCCAATCAATGCGCTGATGCCGATCAAGGGAACACCGCTCGAAGATCGTGAGTCTTTGACCGAGGATGATATCCTTCGTACGATCGCATTCTTCCGTTACATCAACCCGGAGGCAAATATCCGTCTGGCAGCCGGACGTGCACTTTTGACAAACGATGGCGAGATCGCATTCCAGTCCGGTGCATCTGCAACGATCACCGGTGATATGCTGACGACCGTTGCCTGCGCAACAATTGCAAGCGACAAGGAAATGCTGGCAAAGCTTGGAAGAAATGCAACACCAGCGTATGTAAATGAGAAATAGTTGAGAAGTAATTGAGAAAACATATCAAATAAACCTGTTGACAAATACCCCCTACCGGTATACATTATATACCCGTAGGGGGTATTTGTCTTATGGAAGAAAATAAAGAAGAGAAGAATTGTCCTTGTTGTTCGGGGAAACATAAAGAACGACAGGAAAAAGAAAAAAAGGATTTGATGAACCGGCTGAAGCGTATCGAAGGACAGGTGCGAGGCATCGAGAATATGCTGGAGAAGGATGCATATTGTACGGATGTATTGATACAGGTTTCTGCGGTCACATCCGCACTCAACAGCTTCAATAAGGTACTGCTCGCCAACCACGTAAAAACCTGTGTGGCTGACAACATCCGCCAAGGAAACGACGAAGTGATTGACGAGTTAGTAACACTTTTACAAAAGTTAATGAAGTGAAGATGTAAATATAAGTGAATCAGAAATAATTGTGAAATTGCTAAGTGAATGAATATCATATATTTTCATATTGATTCATGAATATATACGATATGTTTGAAGCTTAGAAGTTCTTAATGTTCTGTATGCAATATAGCCATGTTTGAACACGATGTTCAAACAAACCGCCACTGAGCCATGGATGGCGAATTGGCGGTGGTGGCGTATTTTATGGAAATGTAAAACAGAACATTTTAGAACTTCTTAGGTTCAATACATTGTATATGGCATGAATCAATATGGAAATATATGTTAGGTAATTCCATACAACTCATTGGAAGGGAGAATTACATGGAACAATATAAAGTGAAGGGTATGAGCTGCGCCGCCTGCAGTGCACGTGTCGAGAAAGCAGTTTCTGCGGTGGATGGCGTGACTGCTTGTACCGTGAGCCTGCTTACCAATTCGATGAGCGTGGAAGGAACGGCAGATGCAACGACAATCATCCGGGCGGTCGAGAAAGCCGGCTATAAAGCCTCGAAGATGAAGGCTGGAAAGCAGTCTGGCGGTGCGACGGATGAGGATGACGCACTCAAAGACACCGAGACACCGTTGATGCGGAAACGTCTGATCGCATCGGTAGTTCTGCTGATCCCGCTCATGTATGTGTCAATGGGACATATGATGTGGAACTGGCCGTTGCCACCGTTTTTCGAGGGCAATCACGTAGCGATGGGACTTGTACAGCTTCTGTTCACGGTTGCGATCATGGTCGTAAACCAGAAGTTCTTCGTAAATGGTTTCAAAGGACTCATACACCGGGCGCCAAATATGGATACGCTCGTGGCACTTGGCTCTGCGGCGTCGTTTATCTACAGTGTGTATGCGCTGTTTGCAATGACCGATGCAGTTGTCAAGGGACAGGACGATATGGTCATGCATTACATGCATGAGTTTTACTTTGAATCTGCGGCGATGATCCTGACACTGATTACAGTCGGTAAGATGCTAGAGGCAAAATCGAAGGGCAGGACGACCGACGCGCTAAAGGGCTTGATGAAGCTGGCACCGAAGACCGCAGTCTTAGTCAAGGATGGTGTGGAGCAGACAGTGCCAATCGAGCAGCTCCATATCGGCGATTTGTTTGCAGTCCGTCCGGGTGAGAATATTCCGGTGGATGGATTTGTTAAGGAAGGAAACAGTGCAGTCAATGAATCCGCACTGACCGGAGAGAGTATCCCGGTTGACAAGAATCCGGGCGATCCAGTATCTGCTGCGACACTCAATCAGTCCGGATATCTGCTCTGTGAGGCAACCCGTGTCGGCGAGGATACGACGTTGTCACAGATCATTCATATGGTAAGTGATGCAGCGGCAACGAAAGCGCCGATTGCGAAGGTCGCAGATAAAGTATCCGGCGTATTTGTACCAATCGTTATCAGCATTGCAATCGTGACATTTGTGATCTGGATGCTCGTAGGAAGACCGGTAGGATATTCGCTTGCAAGAGCGATTTCCGTTCTGGTTATCAGCTGTCCGTGTGCACTTGGACTTGCAACTCCGGTTGCCATCATGGTTGGAAATGGTGTGGGTGCAAAGCATGGAATCCTGTTTAAGACGGCCGTTTCGCTGGAGGAGACAGGCAAGGTACAGATCGTTGCACTCGATAAGACCGGTACGATCACGAAGGGTGAACCGCGTGTAACGGATATCTTTCCGGTAGGCTGTGAGGAAGCGTATCTGATGCATGCCGCATATGCGCTGGAACAAAAAAGTGAGCATCCGCTTGCGAAGGCAATTATCGCATGGGGCGATGCGAACAACCAGACGGAGGCAGGTGTCAGGGAGTTTCAGGCAGTTTCCGGAAATGGTCTGATGGGCGTCCGCGATGGAAAGCATCTGCAGGGTGGAAACTGGAACTATATTTCCGGGCAGATCAGGATAGCAAAAGAGGAAGAAACTGAACTTCGGAAGCAGGCAGAGGTCTATGCATCCGAAGGAAAGACACCATTATTCTTCGCGGAGGATGGCAAGATTCTTGGAATGGTGGCAGTTGCCGATGTGATGAAGGAGGACAGTCCGGAAGCAATCGCAGAGCTCAAAAATATGGGTATCCATGTTGTGATGCTGACCGGTGATAACGAGCAGACGGCTCAGGCAATCGGCAAGCAGGCAGGTGTCGATGAAGTGATCGCAGGTGTGCTTCCGGATGGTAAGGAGGCTGTGATCGCCAATCTGCAGAAGAAAGGAAAGGTTGCGATGGTCGGTGATGGCGTGAACGATGCCCCGGCACTGACACGTGCAGATATGGGTATCGCAATCGGAGCCGGAACGGATATTGCCATCGACGCGGCAGATGTCGTGTTGATGAAGAGCCGGTTATCCGATGTACCGGCAGCAATACGGCTTAGCCGGGCAACCTTGCGGAATATCCACGAGAACCTCTTCTGGGCATTTATTTACAATATTATAGGAATCCCGCTTGCGGCAGGTGCGTGGGTTCATTTATTTGGCTGGACATTGAATCCGATGTTCGGTGCAGCAGCGATGAGTCTGTCAAGCTTTTGTGTTGTGACCAATGCACTTCGTCTGAATCTGTTCAAATTCGGAAAGAAGCAGCGGGAGACAGCATAGGAGAGGTTGACATTCTATATAAATTCATGTAGTTTAAGGAGGAAAACAAAATGGAACAGATTATTGCAAAAATCGATGGTATGATGTGTGGTATGTGCGAGTCGCATATGAACGACATGGTAAGAAATAATTTCAAGGTGAAGAAAGTCACTTCTTCCCATGCGAAGAAGGAGACTGTGATCGTAGCGGAAGAAGGCTTTGATGATGCAAAATTTACAGAAGAAGTTGAGAAGCTTGGCTACAAGGTGCTTGGCATCGAACATCAGCCTTATGAGAAGAAAGGGTTATTTCACAGAAAATAGCAACTAGCAGATGAACGTGGGAAAGAAACTAAGAAAGTTCATATTTTTAAATGTATTTGCGATGATGGGCATGTCGTGCTACATCCTCGCAGATACATTTTTTATCTCCGTGGCAAATGGAACCCTTGGTATTGCAGCATTGAATCTGACACTGCCGGTTTATGGGTTGTTATTTGCCATTGGTTCGTTAATCGGGATTGGTTCCGCAACGAGGTATTCGCTCTGCAAGATGACCGATAATGAGACATCGAGGCTGTATTTCTCAAATGCTGTGATGTTCGCGGTTCTGATCGGAATCGGATTTACACTGCTTGGAAACTTTTTCCCGGCAGAGATTTTGAAGCTGATGGGAGCGGATGCGGATATCCTGTCGATCGGAACGGAATATCTGCAGATTGCGATGCTTTTTTCTCCATTTTTTATTGCAAACTATACCTTTACTGCGTTTGTAAGAAATGATAATGCACCGAATATCGCGATGGCGGCAACGTTACTCAGCAGTTTGTTCAATATTGTATTTGATTATGTATTTATGTTCCCGATGCACATGGGAATGCGTGGCGCGGCACTTGCAACCGGCGTGTCACCGATTATCAGCATCGGTATCTGCATGATCCATTATCTATCGAAGAAAAATACGATCGTATTCAAATGGCATCTGCCGAGCTTCAAACTGCTTGCTTCCGCAGCAGGTCTTGGCGTAGTGGCATTTGTCGGTGAAATCGCAAACAGTATCACAACGCTTGTGTTTAATTTTATTCTGCTTGCGTTATCCGGAAATAATGCAGTTGCCGCATACGGTGTGATCGCGAACATTGCACTCGTCGGAACGGCAATCTTTAATGGTGTATCGCAGGGCTTACAGCCACTTGCGAGTACCTCGTACGGACATGGCGACAAAGAGGATGTCAAGAAGATCTTACGTCAGTCGCTGGTGATCGCAGTTATCCTGTCAATCGTGCTTGTGTCTGCGGTATGGGTGTTCGCACAGGGACTGGTTGGTATCTTCAACAGTGCCCAGTCGGCGGAGCTAGCGAAGTTTGCCGTGCCGGGACTCCGGATTTATTTCTTAGGGTTCTTAGTGGCGGCGGTCAATATTGTACTGGCGGGATTTTTCAGTGCGACCGGACAGGCACTTGCATCTTCCCTGATCGCGGTATCGCGTGGAATCATTGTGATCAGCCTGATGGCATTCATGCTGTCGAAGCTTTTTGGTGTAACTGGTGTCTGGATGGCATTTCCGGTTACAGAGGTCGTGACATTTGGTATTGCGATGGGAATTCAGGGTGTGAGTAAAAGAAAAGAATAGGAGTGGCATATGACATTACAACAGCTACGGTATGCAGTGACAATTGCAGATATGAAGTCGATGAACAAGGCGGCGAGCGAGCTTTTTGTATCGCAGCCGGCATTATCGAATACAATTCATGATTTAGAGGAAGAATTACAGATAGAGATCTTTCTGCGGACGAACCGCGGTATCGTTGTGACAACCGAGGGCGAAGAGTTCTTAAGCTATGCCAGACAGATGGTGGAGCTGCAGCAGATGATGGAAGAAAAATATATGGGTGCTGCAGAACACAAGCGGAAGTTCAGCGTATCCATGCAGCATTATTCCTTCGCAGTGGAGGCGTTCATCAAGCTGGCGCGGAATTTCTCACTGGACGAGTATGAGCTTGCTGTCCATGAGACGAAGACCGGTGAGGTTATCGAGAATGTCAAGAATTTCCGGAGTGAGCTTGGCATCCTGTATCTGAACAGCTTCAACCAGAAAGCCATGCAGAAGGTATTTGATGCAAATGAACTGGAGTTTAAACCGTTGTTTGACTGTGCGGTTTATGTGTATCTCGCAAGTGGACATCCACTTGCGGGGAAGGAGTCCATTTCCTTCTCGGATTTAGAACCGTATCCGTGCCTGTCATTTGAGCAGGGCAATAAGAATTCCTTTTATTTTGCGGAGGAGGTATTAAGTAACCTCGAATATAAGCAGACGATCAAGGCGGACGACCGTGCGACGATGTTAAATCTGATGACAGGGTTAAACGGCTACACCTTATGTTCCGGTATTATCTGTGAGGAGTTAAACGGCGATGGGTATACGGCAGTACCGTTTGCAGCCGAGGAGACGATGACGATTGGGTATTTGAAACGGAAGGGAATCCCGCTCAGCCATCTTGGAAGCCGCTATATTGAGATCTTGAAGCAGTATGAAAAGCACTGCAAATGAAATTTATTCTCATTATAAATGAGGGTGGTTTCGTTGACTTTTGAAACATGTCTGATTATAATTTTTCATGGACAAAAGTAAAGAATTAAGGAGGCATTCATAGCAATGAGTGAGTTAATTTATTTAGATAATGCGGCGACAACGAAAGTTGCACCGGAAGTATATGAAGCAATGAATCCGTATTTCGAAGAGTACTATGGAAATGCGGCAAGTGTATACCGCTTTGCCGGCGAGAGCAAGAAAGCGGTGGAAGATGCCAGAAAGGAAGTTGCGGATTTTCTTGGCGCAAAGCCAAATGAGATTTATTTCACGGGTGGCGGAAGCGAGTCAGATAACTGGGCTTTGAAAGGAATCGCATTTTCCCAGAGAAAGAAAGGAAAACATATCATCACGTCTGCCATCGAACATCATGCAATCCTGCATACATGCGAGTATCTAGAGAAGCTTGGTTATGAGATTACGTATGTCGGCGTGGATGAAAATGGTATCATCAAATTAGATGAGCTTGAAAAATCAATCCGCGAGGATACAATTCTGATTTCGGTGATGTTTGCAAATAACGAGATCGGAAGCATCCAGCCAATCAAGGAGATTGGCGAGATCGCGAAGAAGCATAAGGTTCTCTTCCATACAGATGCGGTACAGGCATATGGACATGTGCCAATCAATGTGGATGAATGCCATATTGATATGCTTTCTGCCAGCGGTCATAAGATCAACGGACCAAAAGGAATCGGTATCATGTACCTTAGAAATGGTGTGCAGATTGAGTCCTTTGTCCATGGTGGTGCACAGGAGCGTGGAAAGCGTGCCGGTACACACAATACACCGGGTATCGTAGGCTTTGGCCGTGCGACAACACTTGCAAAAGAGAAGATGGAAGAGCGTACAAAGAAGGAAGTCGAGTTGCGTGATTACCTGATCAAGCGTGTCTTAGATGAGGTTCCATATACGAAGTTAAATGGCGACAAGGTAAAGCGTCTGCCAAACAACGTAAACTTCAGCTTCCGGTTCATCGAGGGTGAGTCACTTCTGATCATGCTCGACCAGAAGGGTATCTGTGCATCCAGTGGTTCCGCATGTACATCCGGATCACTCGATCCATCGCATGTATTGCTTGCCATTGGTCTGCCACATGAGATCGCACACGGATCACTTCGCCTGACATTATCCGATGAGACAACAAAGGAAGAAATCGACTATACAGTAGAGGCAATCAAGACGGTTGTAGAGCGTCTGCGCAGTATGTCACCGCTTTACGAGGACTTCGTAAAGAAGAACAAGCAGTAAGTTCATACACGGGATACTGATTATATTTAGGAGGTAATGACGATGAGTCAGATTATAGATTACAGTGAAGAAGTTATGGAACACTTCACCAACCCAAGAAACGTAGGAGAAATCGAGAACGCCAGTGGTGTCGGTACAGTCGGAAATGCGAAATGTGGCGATATTATGCGTATTTATCTTGATGTCGATGACAACCAGATCATCCGTGACTGCAAGTTCAAGACATTTGGCTGCGGTGCCGCTGTTGCAACAAGCAGTATGGCAACGGAGATGATCAAGGGCAAGTCCATCCAGGAAGCATTGAAGCTTACGAATAAGGCAGTTATGGAAGCACTTGGCGGATTGCCACCGGTCAAGGTACACTGTTCCCTGCTTGCAGAGGAGGCAGTTCATGCAGCACTCTGGGATTATGCACAGAAGCACAACATCACGATCGAAGGCTTAAAGCCACCGGTGAATGATATCGATGAGACCGAAGCTTTCTACGAGATGCCGGGTGCAAATGATTAGAAATTTAATTCTATGAGAAGGCTTGCCACAGACGATTATGTATTGATTTACCGGGGATAGATATATGGGAGGAAATCTGTGATTTATACGAGTATGACAATCAAAGCAATGAAGCTTGCTTACAAAGCACACGAAGGTCAGGTGGACAGAAGTGGTGTGCCGTATATCTTTCATCCGATTCATCTGGCAGAACAGATGGATGAGGAGATAAGCTGTACGGTGGCACTTCTTCATGATGTTGTGGAAGATACGGAAGTCACACTTGCGGAGTTAGAACAGGCGTTTCCTCCGGCAGTAACGGAAGCTGTATGTCTCCTGACACATGACAAATCCGTTGATTATTATGATTATGTCCGGAATCTGAAACCGAATGTGATAGCAAAGAAAGTAAAACTCGCAGATCTCGCGCATAATTCCGATGAGATCCGCTCGAAGGCGGCCGGCTGCTCCGAAAAGCAGATCCTGCATTGGAGAGAGAAGTACAGCCGGGCAAAAGAAATTTTGTTATCTGAGTAAAACTATCAGTAGTTCTCTTTGACCCGGGCACAGGATTCCCGGATGACAAGCGGACATGGAATTTTAGCTTTTAAAGGTGTCTTGATACTTAAGTTCGATGCAACATAGACAAGATTTGCACCATGCTGTCCCATATCATAGGATGGGGCATGAATGGTCGTAAGCGGAGGGGTTATGAACGTACTGGACTCTTCGTCGTTGAATCCAACGATGGAGATATCCAGTGGGATTTTATAACCTCTTTCTTTGATTGCTTTCATAGCACCTAATGCAATCGCATCGTTTGCTGCAAATACAGCTGTTGGCAGGTTGCCGCTGTCGAGCAGATCCATCATCATATCATAGCCGGATTTGGCAGTGAAGCTGCCTTCCCGCACATATGTCTCGGCATCCATTTCCCGGTGCTCCATGTATTTCTTATAAGCGACAGTTCTTGCGTCAACAAGACGCTCCCCATCTCCGACATATTCACACCCGACAAGCAGGGCAATCTTCGTATGACCAAGTCCGGTCAGATAGTCCATGACGTCATAGACGGCACGTTCAAAATCAAGCGTTAAGGATGTAATGTTATATTCATCGACAACCATATCCAGGAATACAATATTACTGCAGATGCCAAGAAATGTATCAATTTCTTTTTTGGAGAACTTGCCAAGACAGATTAATCCATTCACGGAGGCAAGCTGCTTAAGACCATCCGGTTCATTTGGAAAAATACGTACGACGCGGATGGCATTTTTCATACAAAAATCTTCCACACCCTGTCTGACTCGGAGATAGTAGCTGTCCTTTAATTCCTGCTCCGCCGTATACCAGAGTACGATTCCCATTGTAAATGTATTTTTTGCCATCGCTTTTGTGCGGGAGGATTTGGTATAGTTTAATTTTCTGGCAATCGCAAGCACATGTTCCCGCGTTTCCGGAGCGACACTTAAGGTAGCATCATTATTTAAAATTCTGGATACGGCACCTGCCGATACGCCAGCTTCTTTTGCAATATCACGAATGGTAGCCATAGAAAACTCCTTTCAATATGTTTACTAAACAAAATATACCACATATAATATGAAAAAGTCTATATTAATTTGAAAAATATTATAGTAAACTTTAGTAAAAAGGTTGACACGTTTACTAAACACATGATATATTGGGTGTAACAAGGAGGAACCGGTATGATTGTATTCGGAACCGGTTCTGGCGACTTACTGCAACGAGATAGTTATACATGTGATTAAAGGAGGAACGATATGATACAGACAACAGAATTAAAGAAGAATCTACAGGCAGGTGCATATGATGATGTATTGCTTGATATCTATGTGGATGCAGATGTGCTTCCATATCAGAAGGATCGTTATGTGGCAGCGATTGAAACATACGAGAAGTTATATGGAACAGATGCAGTGGAAATCTACAGTGCACCGGGCAGAAGTGAGGTTGGCGGAAACCACACCGATCATCAGCATGGTGAGGTACTTGCGACATCCATCAACTTAGATGCAATCGCAATCGTGAAGAAGCTTTCGGATATGCAGATTCGCCTTGTATCGGATGGCTATGATGAGATTGTAATTGATGGAAATGATCTTTCTTTGAAGGAAGAGGAGAAGGAAACGACAACCGCTCTGATTAAGGGTGTGCTTGCGGGAGCGAAGGAACGCGGCTACGCAGTTGGTGGATTCCAGGCATATATCACAAGTGATGTATTGATTGGTGCTGGACTTTCTTCATCGGCAGCCTTTGAGACGGTAATCGGAACGATTCTTTCTTATCTGTATAACGATGGCGACATTGATGCAATCACAATCGCAATCATCGGACAGTATGCAGAGAATGTGTATTTCGGAAAGCCTTGCGGACTGATGGATCAGATGGCATGTTCGGTAGGAAATCTTGTACACATTGATTTTGCAGATGTGAAGAATCCGAAGGTAGAAAAAGTAGAGTTCGATATGAACGCATATGGATACAGCCTTTGTATCACAGATACGAAGGGCTCCCATGCAGATCTGACCGCCGATTATGCAGCCATTCCGACGGAGATGAAAGCCGTTGCATCATATTTTGGCAAGGAAGTTCTGCTTGGACTTACGATTGAGGATATCTTAAGCCACGCACAGGAGCTGCGCGGGAAGTTTGGCGATCGTGCCGTACTTCGTGCCCTGCATTTCTTATGTGAGGATGTTCGGGTAGAAGAGGAAGTGGATGCGTTAAAGGCAGGTAATATCGATGCATTCTTGCAGAAAGTAAAGGAATCCGGCGATTCTTCGTTCAAGTATCTGCAGAATGTCTACACAAGCCATGATGTGATGCATCAGAATGTGTCACTGGCGCTGGCGGTCAGTGAAATCGCACTTGCGGGTGGGGCTGGCGTTGCCCGTGTGCATGGCGGTGGATTCGCAGGTACGATTCAGGCTTTTGTGAAAAACGAGGCTGTATCCGGATATCGTGCAGCGATGGACCGGTTGTTCGGTGCAGATGCGTGCAAGGTGCTCAAGATCCGTAAGTATGGCGGTATGAAGGTGCTGGCGTAATTTTTGTATATAAAATCGCTGGTTTAGATGAAACGGAAATTTTGATTGTAAAATAAGATGGAAGATAAAGAATGGAGGAATCACTATGATTACAGATCTGATTCGTGAATTAGTGATATATGGTAAGAACAATGGTCTGATCTGCGAGGCAGATGAGGTGTATGCGACGAACCGTCTGCTGGAGTTGTTTGATGTAATGGAGTATGAGGAGAACCCGGAGATTACAGAGTCAAGAGCTGTCTGTGAGATTTTAGAGGACATGATGACATATGCGCATGAAAATGGCATCATGAAAGAAGATACCATAACGGCAAAGGATTTGTTCGATACGAAGATCATGGGCTGCATTACGCCACCGCCAAGTGTGGTACGGGCAGAATTCGCGAAGCGTTATGCGGAAAGCCCGAAGGAAGCAACCAATTATTATTACCAGTTTAGTCAGGCGACGAACTATATCCGGAAAGACCGTATCGCAAAAGATGAGAAATGGGTGACTGACACTGAATATGGTCCGATCGACATCACGATCAATCTGTCCAAACCGGAGAAGGATCCGCGCGATATCGCGAAGGCCGGACAGGCGAAGAAATCCGGATATCCGGCTTGCCTGCTTTGCAAGGAGAATGAAGGCTACGCAGGACATTTCTCACACCCGGCAAGACAGAATCACCGTGTGATTCCAATCAAGCTGGATGGACAGAACTATTATTTACAGTATTCGCCATATGTATATTATAACGAGCATTGCATCATCTTCAATGAGCAGCATATCCCAATGAAGATTGATTATGCGGTGTTCCGCAAACTTTTGGATTTTGTCAGACAGTACCCACATTATATGGCTGGTTCCAATGCAGACCTTCCAATCGTCGGTGGTTCGATCCTGAGCCATGACCATTTTCAGGGTGGTGGCTATGTGTTCGCAATGGCAAAGGCAGATTATGAGCGTAAGTTTGTGATTCCGGGATTTGAGAGTGTCACAGCCGGTATTGTGAAATGGCCGATGTCAGTCATCCGTCTGCAGGGCGATGATATGGAAGTGATGGCGAAAGCTGCTGACCATATCCTTACAAGCTGGCGGGCATACACGGATGCGGATGCATTTATCTTCAGTGAGACGGACGGTGTCCCACACAATACGATTACACCGATTGCGCGGATGCATGACGATAAGCTCGAATTGGATCTTGTACTCCGTAACAACATTACAACCGAGAAATGTCCGTGGGGCGTTTATCATCCATCGGCAGACCTGCATCATATTAAGAAGGAAAATATTGGTCTGATCGAGGTTATGGGACTTGCCGTACTTCCAGCACGTCTGAAGGGCGAGATGGCAGAATTATCCAAGGCGATATTAGCAGGAGAGGATATCCGCAAGAATGCACTCATTGAGAAGCACGCAGACTGGGTAGATTCATGGATTGGCAACTATGAGATTACCGCGGAGAATATCACAGAGATCCTGCACAACGAGATCAGCAAGGTATTCGTAAAGGTACTTGAATGTGCAGGCGTATATAAGCGGACAGAAGAGGGACAGGCTGCGTTTATGCGGTTTGTGGATTCTTTGTAGGAATAAGGGCTGAACATTCTGATAATTATAGTTTTGATTGTGGATATGATTATTAGATATGATTATATAGGGCTTTTTAGAAATTATGGTGGAGACAGGAATGCGGTTTATGAAAGCATTCCTGTTTTCACTTTATGAATTTCTGCTGGCAGGCTGAAATTTTAATCAGTAGCAAATTTTCTGTTTGGAGCAAGTACATGAAAAAAGAAGAAAATACTCCAAACGCGGACTCAAACGGACTCAAATTGCATAAAATAAAAAATCCGTAAAGCTAGTATTATCAATGCTTTACGGAGAATAAAAAAGAGCGCGAGACGGGGATCGAACCCGCGACCCCCTCCTT
>ULXA01010911.1_pt1 | contig 56074 bp, 37 predicted proteins | sample 1960861 | NCBI WGS metagenome assembly ULXA01 (sample SAMEA4835827, study PRJEB28245) | human gut metagenome | biome: gut microbiome; material: fecal sample | place: Denmark | collected 2008
AGTCCATACCGAGGGGCAGAGCGCAGAGGACTGTACCGGCCTGGCTCCGTACCTGGCTCCGGACGGTACCGCTTGGGCGGTGGTGGAGGACGATACCACGAAGGTCAAGACCTGGCACTGCTTCCAGCAGGATATAGATGCGGCGCTGACAGACGCGCTGCACCGTATGCTCCGGCGAGAGACTGCTTTTATCCTGTATATTGCGGTGGAAAAAAGCGATTACGACCCCACCACCGGCAATCTTCGGACGGCGCTGTATGAGCGGCTGCGAAGCAACGCCCTGGCGGAGAAAGCGGGCACCATAGAAGGCGGCGATTTTTTGGACGCCCAGATTCAGGGCTTTCAGGAACAGGATTTGGACACCCGGTGGCTGAATGTGGAGGGCTACAATGATAATACCGGCGCGGTGGCCTTTTATGAGGTGCACTGCACCTTCAAATATTGCGACACGGTGCAGCAAATGGAGATCCTGCGCCAAGCGGCGAAAAAGTGGAACCAACTGTTTGTTACCGATAATCCCACCATCGCGGCGGAGAAGGATACAAACCGCCGCCAGTACCTGATCGTCAAGACCATTTATGACTTTTTGGCGGAGAACACGGTGTACAACACCGCTGCCTATGAGAATTTTATGAATCATCAAGTGACCGACTGGTACGCCCACACCGCCTACGCAGCGTTCTTCGGCCTTACAGGGCAGGGGGCTGCGGATTTGGACAGCACCGGCTACGATTGGTCCGTGCGGCAAAAAAACAGCCTGACGGTGATCGGCACCACCGGTCAGGGCAAGGCCGTGTGCGAGGGCTATGCGGCACTGTTTTACTACCTGTGCCGTTTGAACGGCATTGCCTGCAACACGGTGATGGGCAGCAAAATGGTGCGCAATGAGAACACCGGGGAACCACAAAAGGATATGCACGCCTGGAACTTTGTGTATTTGGATGACGGCACCGGCAGCGGCTACCAATGGTATCAGGTGGACGCCACCTTCGCCGCCTCCAACAACCTGCGGTTCCCGGGTTTTATCAATTATTACTATTTCCTTTGTGGGTCGAAAAATGCATACTTCACTTTGGAAAACGACCATCAGCAGTTGGACGATACTAAATCGTACCCGCTGCTGTCTGCGACGGACTACCGCTTTGCCTCTACCGGCGAGGATCTGTCCGATTATGACGGACAGGGCTATATGGTGCTGATGCGTCGCGGTGCCGAAGGTCAAATACGGGATTCTATTCTGATTCAACGGGCGGCGGACGGCAGCTGTGCCTATTTTAAGGCGCAGACGGACGGCAACGGTACGGTGCTGACGGACGAGCACGGGCAAGCCAAGGTGATCCCTCTGCCGGACGGCACCGGGCTGGATTATGTGGGCGAGGAAGGCGAATTCTCTCTGCTGATTCCGGGCTATGTGTTTGGTCGGGAGTACACCACCGTGTATGAGACCGGCGACGATCGTTACGCGCCGGGACAGCACACCATTATTGCCACGGACGGTACTGCACAGCTTTCTTGCTCCTTTTACCTTAACAAGATTGATGTAACCAAGGAAAAGAACCAGATCGAGCTGCACAATCTGGATAAAAATGGTGCCATTACGTATAATGTTTGCCCCATTCATGTGGATGTGCATGTGGTGGATGGCTACGGCCATACTGCGGTGCGGGATAAGGACTACACCGTATCGTTCCTCGATGAGAACGGCACACAGGTGGATACCCTGTCCGAGCCCGGCAAGTACACCATCGTGTTGGATTTTTCTATCAGCGACCGTTATACCGGCAAGCTGGTGGGGAACAGTACCAACCGGCTGCGGTTTGAAATTGCCAAGCTGCCCATGAACCGGGCAGGCTTTGGCGATGTGCAGGCGCCGTACTCCGGCAAGAGCATTGCAGATGTGATGTCTGCCATGACCTTTGTTGGCACCACCACAAACGGCAAGCCTTACAAAAAGGTGTTCAAAGCGGGCGAGGACTACACCCTCACATACAGCGGCTCCACGGTGCATGCCGGCAGCGGCACCTATACTGTGACGGCACTGGAAGGATCCAAGTACCTGACCGGCAGCGCGACCTATACTTATACCATCGCCCCGGCGTCTATTGCCGGGTACGGCGGGTCGTATATTTGTAGGTCGGTGACCTATAACGGCAGTGCCCAGCGCCCCGGTACCGCTTGGTTTGACAGTCAAAGCGGCTTAAAGTCCGGTCGGGATTATACGGTGGTCCGTTACAGTGCCAATACCAATGCAGGTATCGCCAATGTGACGGTGCAGGGCAAGGGCAATTATACCGGTACGGCTGTGCTGCACTTTAAGATCAATCAAAAATCCCTGAACGACAGTGACGTGTCTGTTCGGTGTACCCCTACCGCGAAGGGCGCCACGATCAAAGCAACCTATAAGGGCAAGACCTTGCGGCAGAACAAGGATTACACCGTGTCCATTGCCACCAGCGGCACTACCCGCACGGTAACGGTGCAGGGCAAGGGCAACTTTAACAGCAGGCGGCAATTTAAGATCCATGTGCACGCCTATAAGTGCACCGCCAAAAAGGCGGCCACCTACTTTGCCACCGGATATAAGAAATATAAGTGCACCGCTTGCGGCGCCAAAAAGACGGAAAAGCTGGCACAGCTGAAACCGGCGATCGCATCGCTGAAAAGCAGCAAAAAAGGCCGGCTGACCGTAAAGTGGAAGAAGGGCAGTGGCATTAGCGGTTACCAGATCAGCTATTCCACTTCGTCCAAATTTACCAAATCCACCACCAAGTCGGTAACGATAACCAAGGCGGGCTCCACCGCCAAGACCCTGACGAAACTCAAAAGCAAGAAAAAGTATTATGTGCGCATTCGGGTGTATAAAAAGCAAAAGGGTGGCAAGCTGTACGGCGCCTGGTCCCCGGTAAAAAGTACCAAAGTGCGGTAATTGACTTTGTTTTCTCTTTGTGTTATAATGAGGCCGAATAAACAACCCAAACGAGGTGTGATATGAAACAAAAATGTAAATCTCTGTTTTGCGCTCTGTTGTGCCTGGTGCTGATGTGCGCTACCGCGTTACCGGTATGGGCAGCCACTACGGCGCCGGTGTTTGGCACCGATGTGTCTCAGCATAACGGAAAAGGTGTGGATTACACCGCATGGAAGAATGCGGGCAAGACCTTTACCATGATCCGTATGAGCTACGGCAACGACCACCTGGATCCGCAGTTTTGGGATAATGTGAACGCGGCGGAGGCAGCGGGCGTGCCCTTTGGCGTGTACCATTACAGCTATGCGTTCAATACCAAGGAGGCCACGATTGAGGCCAATTATGTTAAGAGCGTGTTGGCGCAGATGAAGGGCAAGTACAAGTATTTTGTGCTGCCGGTGGCTTATGACCTGGAGGATCAGCTGATCCTGGACAACAGCAACAAAAAGACCATTATTCAGCACGCCATTACTTTTTGCGACGCCATTCGCGCAGCGGGCTACACCCCGATGGTTTACGCCAACCTGAATTGGTTTGCCAATTATTTGAATGTGCAGACGCTGCATAGCAAGGGCTATAAGCTGTGGTACGCCAACTGGCAGCCAAAAACCACTGATTTTTCCGCCCCGGTGCAGATTGGCAAAACCGGCGTGTATGCGGATATTTGGCAGTATGCCGAGGGCGATATGGCCGCCGGCGTGCCAGATTATAATGTGTTGTGGGATTTTAAAGCGCTGGCTCATGTTTACTCCGGTAAGGTGATTGCGCAGCCCACTTGCACCGCCTATGGCAAGACAAAATATACCTGTACCCAGTGCGGCGATAGCTACACCGTGGCGAATATTAAGCCTAAAGGCCATTCCTACAAATCGCAGCTGACCAAAGCCACCACCGCTAAGGACGGTCAGATCTACAAAAAATGTAGCGTTTGCGGCGCAGTCACCGGCAAGACAGTGATCGCCAAAGCATCTAATATCAAGCTGAGCAAAACCGCTTACACCTATAACGGCAAGGTGCAAAAACCGTCTGTGACCGTGAAAAACAGCAAGGGCAAGGCCCTGAAAAACGGTACGGATTACAAAATCAGCTATCCCAAGGGTATGAAGAATGTGGGCAAATACACCGTAAAAGTGACCCTCAAGGGCAATTACAGCGGCACAAAGAGTCTGACCTACAATATCAATCCAAAAGGCACCAGCGTATCTAAGGTGAAAGCTGCCAAGAAGGGCTTTAAGGTCACCTGGAAAAAGCAGGCTACCCAAACCACCGGCTACCAGGTGCAGTATAGTACCAGCAGCAAGTTTAAGAAAGCCAAGACGGTGACGATCAGCAAGAATAAGACAACTTCTAAGTCCGTGAGCAAGCTGTCCGCTAAGAAGAAGTATTACGTGCGGGTACGCACCTATAAGACCGTAAAAATCGGTGGCAAGAGCGTAAAGCTCTACTCCGGGTGGAGTAAGGCAAAGAGTGTGACCACCAAAAAGTAATATATTCTTGTAATTGCCTTGGGCCAATCCCTCCGTCAACGCCTTGCGGCGTTGCCACCTCCCTTTACACAAGGGAGGCTGATTATACACAATACGGCTCCCCTTGTTTTTATCAAGGGGAGCTGTCGCATTTATGCGACTGAGGGGATAAAAGCGGGCGCATGCGATCCGCCCCTACCAAACAATAAAAAACGCCCTCTGTTTCTTAAGTGAAACAAAGGGCGTTTCCTATTTACCAGTGCATGACTACAAAAGGTCGTCGTACCAAAAGCGATGGTTGTTGGCATTATAAAGGCCGATGACCGTGGTGTCCTTGCACGCAGCGGTCAGTCCTTGGCTGCTTCGGCTTCTTCTTTGTCCAGCTGTTCGGAGGTCTTGTTGTAGATAAAGTCGATCAGCTGCTTTTTATTCTCCTCTTTATTGATGGCGATGACGGAGTTTCCGTTGATGGTGTCATACCACCAAGTGTCCGGGAAAGGCACCCGGGCCTGGTGGGTGCTGGTGGCGCAGTTGCCGGCCTTGGCCACAAAGCTGCACAGTTTGCTTTTGGTCATATCCGTCTCAATATACGGGGCGGCGTTGCTGGCCATTTTATACAGGGTAAAGGGGTTGGAGGACTTCATTTTCTTAATAATGGCGTTCATCACCGTGCGCTGGCGCTTGGTGCGCACAAAGTCCGTGTCGATCTTGCGAATGCGGCAGTAGGCCAGGGCCTGCTTGCCGGTCAGGTTGTGCTTGCCGGCCTCTAACTTCACATTGCCGTAGCGCTTGGGGTGGCCGGTGACCTCCTTGGCCTCCGCCTTGGTAACTTTCACTTCTACGCCGCCGATGGCGTCCACCAGTACCTGGAACATCTCAAAATCCGCGACCACATAGTTGTCGATCTTTACGCCGAAGTTGTATTCAATGGTGTCTACCACGCCGCTGTAACCGCCGTACTGGCAAGCGGCGTTCAGCCGTTGACTCATATCCTTGCAGGGGATATACACCCAGATGTCTCGCAAAAAGGAGGTCATCTTAATGGTGTGGTGCACAGAGTCCACGGAAATCAGCATCATGGTGTCACTGCGGGAGGCGCTGGCCTTGTCTTTGGGTCTGGCGTCTACGCCCAGCAGCAGCACATTCTTTACCCGCGGGTCGCTCTTTAGATTCGATGCTGTCACATATTCATTTTCTTTGTGCGCATTATAAGTGATCTTGCCCAGCACGCCGGTGGCACAGCCCACAAGAATGATAATCAGCGCCAGCAGCACGCAAAAGATACTCAGCCCCACTTTTGCCTTTTTGCTGCCCTTGCCTTTTTTTGGCGGCTTGCCGTGTTTGTCGGTGGGGGCATGGCTGCGGCTTACGGTGCGGGGATCACGGCTTGTCCGCTCCCGGTGGTGGGCACGCGTGGGCGTAGGCGTGTTGCTCCGGTCCGTATAAAAATCTGCCGGGCGCTCGCTCTCAAACCGGCGGGGCGGCGCCGGTGGCTCTATGTAACCGTTTGGGTCATCGTCGTTAATTTGGTTGTACGGTGCCGAGGGGGCGTAGGGGTCCCGATAGTCGCAAGGGTTGATCCCGCTTTCGTCCTGCCGGTCGATCACATCCCGCTGCCGACGGTTAAAATCCAGGTCCACTTCCGGGTCCAAATGCCGGTCTTCCTCCGGCACCGTGCGGTCCAGGGCGTCGTTCTCCCGCCGACGGCGGGGGTCAAAGCCTTCCTGTTCAAATCTGGGCATTCCGATTACCTGCCTTTCTTTGCTCCATAGTATTACAAAAAGAACAGAAATGCAAGACCTGTTCTGTAAATTCTTGCCCGGCAGAAAAACAGTTGACATTCCCCGGTGCTATGGATTAAAATGGAGAGGATGAGCCGGGCAGGCAGTTGCGCGCAGGTTACTGCGTGAGGAAAGTCCGAGCAGCACAGAGCAGGATAACGGCTAACGGCCGCCGGGGGCGACCCTAGGGAAAGTGCAACAGAAATAAACCGCCGCTTTTGCGGTAAGGATGGAAAGGCGAGGTAAGAGCTCACCGAGGGGGTGGAGACATTCCCTGCCATGTAAACCCTATCCGCTGCAACATCGACTGAAGGGTTGTTTGCTCGACACAAAACTTCGAAGGATGGCTGGAGCGCACGGGCAACCGTGCGTCGAGATAGATAATTGCCCAAGACAGAACTCGGCTTACGCCCGACTCATCGCATTTTTTGATTTGTATTTGAGGTGTGCCTATGCTGGTGAATATGCGTGATCTGCTGGCGGATGCCCGTGTCGGCGGCTATGCCGTTGGCTCCTTCTCCGTTGCCAATATGGAGATGGTGCTGGGTGTGCTGCAAGCGGCAGAGGAACTGCGCGCCCCGGTGATCCTCCAGATTGCGGAGGTGCGGCTGCGCCAGTCGCCGCTGGAGCTGATCGGTCCCTTGATGGTGGCCGCTGCCCGGCAGGCAAGCGTGCCGGTGGCGGTGCACTTTGACCACGGAAAAACGGAGAAGAAGATCGGCCAGGCGCTGGAGTTGGGCTTTACCTCCGTGATGTTTGACGGCTCTCATCTGCCGCTGGATGAGAATATAGCGGAGACCTGCCGTATTATAGAGATGGCGCGCCCTTACGGTGCTGCCGTGGAGGCGGAGATCGGTTGTGTAGGCGGTTCGGAGGATGGCTCTGAGGAGATCGCTATGCATTGCACGGACCCGGCGGACGCGGTGCGCTTTGAGCAGGAAACCGGGGTGGACGCTCTGGCCATCGCCATCGGTAACGCCCACGGCAATTATAAGGCCACGCCCAAGCTGCGGTTTGATATTTTGGCACAGGTGGCCGAGGATACCCGCACGCCCTTGGTGCTCCACGGCGGCACCGGCATTTCGCCGGAGGATTTCCGCCGCTGTGCCCAGACAGGGATCCAAAAGATCAATATTGCCACGGCCACTTTTGACAGCGTGGAGCAGACGGTGCGGGGCGCTTACGACGCCGGTGCTATCGGCGGTTACTACGATCTGCAAGGGGCAGAGGTGCAGGGGGCGTATAAGAACGCCCACCGTCACATTTTGATTTTCGGCACAGACGGCAAGGCATAAACCTGTCGCCTGCGCATAAATTTATGGAGAGGGAACTATGAAGTACATTGAATTTGACAGAACCAAACCGCTGGATTTTATCCCCATCGGCCGCATTGCCATTGATTTTAACCCCACGGATATGTATAAGCCGCTGTCCCAGTCGTCTAACTTTAACAAGTATGTAGGCGGCTCTCCGGCCAATATTGCCGTAGGCCTGGCTCGGCTGGGCTGCAAGGTGGGCTTTTGCGGCTGTGTGTCTGCCGACCAGTTTGGGGACTATGTGGTGGAGTATTTCCAAAATGAGGGGATCGACACCTCCCATGTGACCCGAGCCAAGAACGGCGAGTGTATTGGTCTGACTTTTACGGAAATTCTGTCTAAAGAGCAGTCCTCCATCTTAATGTACCGGGATAATGTGGCAGATTTTTGCTTGGCGCCGGAGGATATTGACGAGGCGTATATTGCTTCTGCTAAGGCCATTGTGATCAGCGGTACGGCGCTGGCCAAGTCTCCGTCCAGAGAGGCCTGCTTAAAGGCCATGATGCTGGCCCAGAAAAACAATGTGCGCATTATCTTCGATATCGACTATCGGGCGTACACTTGGCAGTCCAAGGATGAGATTGCTGTGTATTACAGCTTAGTGGCTCGCGGTGCGGATATTATTATGGGCTCTCGTGAGGAATTTGATCTGATGGAGGGCATTGTGGGCGTAAAAGGCTCTGACCCGGAGAGCGCCCGCTACTGGCAGTCCTTTGGTGCGACGATTTGCGTCATTAAGCACGGCAAAGACGGCTCCACCGCCTACACCAACGACGGCAATTATTACTCCATTAAGCCCTTCCCGGCGGTGGTGCTCAAGGGCTTTGGCGGCGGCGACGGCTACGGCTCCGCTTTTCTGTACAGCCTGCTGCAAGGCAAAGAGATGATCGAGTGCCTGGAGTTCGGCTCCGCCTCGGCCTCTATGCTCATCTCCGCCCACAGCTGCTCGGACGCTATGCCCACCGCAGAGGCAGTGGCGGCCTTTATTAAGAAAAGCAAGGAAGAATACGGCGAAATGGTGGCTCGCGCCTGACGAACCGCCACCCGGAATAAAAAACAGACTCGTATGTAGTGATCCTATATACGGGTCTTTTTATTTTTAAATGGGAGGTTCTGCAATGCAGGCATACAGATGGACGGCAGAGCGGGTGCTGCGGGAGCTGAACAGCGCCCCCGGCGGGCTGAGCCGCAAACAGGCGGCTGCCCGGCTGGCAAAACATGGCGAAAATCGGCTGGCGCGGAAAAAGGGCGACAGCCTGTGGCGGCGGTTTATGCTGCAACTATCCGACCCGATGATCCTGGTGCTGCTGGCAGCGGCCGCCGTGTCTGCGGTGCTGTGTGTCGTGCACCGGGAATTCCCGGCGGATGTGCTGATCATTATGACCGTGGTGACGGTGAATGCCGTCTTAGGTGTGGTGCAGGAGAGCAAGGCGGAAAAGGCCATTGCCGCCTTGCAGGAGATGACCCCGGCCACCTCTCGGGTGCTGCGGGGCGGGGCAGAGTGTACCGTGCCCAGCCGCACTTTGGTGCCCGGCGATGTGGTGCTGCTGTCTGCCGGTGACCGTATTCCCGCAGACTGCCGGGTGCTGGAGAGCATTGGCCTGCGGGTGGAGGAATCCGCCCTTACCGGCGAGTCCCAGCCGGTGGAAAAATCCGCGGCCCCTTTGCCGGACGATGGGCAGGCGCTGCCGCCCTCCGCTTGCAGCAATTTGGTATTTATGGGTGCCAATGTGGTGTATGGCCGCGGGCGTGCTGTGGTGATTGCCACCGGTATGGACACGCAAATGGGACGCATTGCCCACGCCCTGAACACCGCCGGACAGAACGCCACGCCTCTGCAAAAGAAATTGACCCAGCTGTCTAAAATTTTGTCCCTGCTGGTGCTGGCCATCTGTGCCGGAATCTTTGCGTTAGATGTAGGGCGCAGCTTACTGGCAGGCGGGCTGACCTTTAGTGGCGCGCTGTCCACCTTTATGGTGGCAGTGTCCCTGGCGGTGGCTGCCATTCCGGAGGGACTGGCAGCGGTGGTGACGATTGTGCTGTCCATCGGCGTGACCAAAATGAGCCGTCGCCACGCAGTGATCCGGCGACTGACGGCGGTGGAGACCCTGGGCTGTACGCAGGTGATCTGCTCGGACAAAACCGGCACGCTGACTCAAAATAAAATGACCGTTACCGCCCGCACCGGTGTGCCGCCGGAGCAGCTCATGACCGCTATGGCGCTGTGTTCGGACGCCCACCGGGCCGGGGACCGCATGGAGGGTGAACCCACAGAGGTGGCGCTGGTGCAGGACGCAGCAGACCTGGGGTTGGAAAAGGCGGCGCTGGAGCGGCAGTACCCCCGGGTGGGGGAACTGCCCTTTGACTCTGCCCGCAAGATGATGACGACGCTCCACCGCACCCCGGAAGGCGTGGTACAGTACACCAAGGGTGCGCCGGATGTGGTGCTGAAGCGGTGCACCCACACCTGGCAGCAGGGGAGGGTGGTTCCCTTGACTGCGGATCTGCGCCGCCGGATCCTGGACGAAAATCGGCGTATGGCAGACCGGGCGCTGCGAGTGCTTTGCGCTGCAACCAGGCAGTACCCGTCCCTGCCGTCTGCCCGGTCGCCGGAGGCACTGGAACAGGGGCTTTGCTACCTGGGGCTGGTGGGTATGATGGATCCGGTGCGCCCGGAGGCGGTGGAGGCCATTGCCGCTTGTCGCCAAGCGGGCATTCGTCCGGTGATGATCACCGGCGATCATCGGGATACTGCCGCGGCCATTGCCCGGCAGCTGGGGATCTTGGAGCCGGAGGGGGAGGTGCTCACCGGCGCCCAGCTGAGCCAAATGGACGATCGGGCGTTGGACGATGCCGTTGCCCGGTGCAGCGTGTTTGCCCGTGTGCAGCCGGAGCATAAGGTGCGCATTGTAGAGGCCTTTCACCGGCAGGGGGCTGTGACTGCCATGACCGGCGACGGGGTCAACGATGCCCCGGCCATTCAGGCGGCGGATATTGGCGTAGGCATGGGCATGACCGGCACGGATGTGACCAAGAATGTGGCGGATATGGTACTGACGGACGACAACTTTGCCACCATTGTGGCGGCCGTGGAGGAGGGCCGCCGGGTGTATGACAATATCCGCAAGTCTATTCAGTTTTTGCTGTCCTCTAACTTGGCAGAGGTGCTCACCATTTTGGTGGCCACTCTGCTGGGCTTTACCATTTTGGAGCCGGTACACCTGCTGTGGATCAATTTGATCACCGATTGCTTCCCGGCGCTGGCACTGGGTATGGAGCGGGGCGAGCCGGAGATCATGCGCCGTCGCCCTCGAGATCCAAAGGACGGCATTTTTGCCGGGGGTATGGGTTTCGATGTGGCCTGGCAGGGACTGCTGGTAACGGCGGTGACCCTGCTGGCTTACTTCAGCGGTCTGCTGCTTACCTGCCCGGTACAAATGGACTGGGCGGCACTGGTACGTATTACGGACCCGCTGGCCCATAAAACCGGCATGACCATGGCGTTTTTTACCCTGTCTATGGCGGAGATCTTCCACAGCTTTAATATGCGCTCGCGCCGGGCCAGTTTGTTCTCTATGGGGCAAAACGGCTATTTGTGGGGTGCCATGGTGCTGTCTTTGGTGCTGTCCACGGTGGTGCTGTATGTGCCGGCGTTGGCTGCGGCCTTTGATTTTGTTCCTCTGTCCGGTACAGCCTACGGTGCGTCGATGGCGCTGGCCCTGGCAGTGATCCCGGTGGTGGAGCTGGTCAAGGCAGTGCAGCGGGCCGTCCATCGTTAAATCAGCAAAAAAGTGCGGCAGGCAAGGAAATTTGCCCGCCGCCTTTTTCATTTTAACACTTCCTTTTCCCGCAGTTTTATGCTATGATAAAGGACGGTGATTTGGGTGCAACTCAAAAAGAATGATGAGATTCAACTGAATATAACCGCCTTGACTTCCGAGGGCAGCGCCCTAGGGCGCAAGGACGGCGTGCCGATTTTTGTGCGCGGCGGTGTGCCCGGCGATCGGGTGACCGCCCATGTTATCAAGGCCAAGAAGAATTACGCCGTTGCCCGACTGCAACAGGTGCTGGAGCCGTCGCCTCATCGGGTGGAGAGCGACTGCCCGGTGTCCGCCCAGTGCGGCGGCTGTGCCTTTCGCACGGTGGATTACGCGGAGGAACTGCGCTTTAAGCAGCAGCGGATCGACGATGCTTTTCAGCGGATCGGCCACCTGGATTTGCAGGTGGAGGGCGTGCTGGCAGCGCCCGATACCGTGCGCTATCGCAATAAAGCCCAGTACCCGGTGCAGCTGCAAGACGGCCGACCGGTAGCCGGTTTTTATGCCTATAAGAGCCACCGTGTGGTGCCTACCGGAGATTGCCTGCTCCAGTGCACGGATTTTTCCGCCGGTGTGGCGGCTTGCCTGCAATGGGCGGAAGAACATCAAATTTCCGTATATAATGAGGAGACCGGCACCGGCCTGCTGCGCCACTTGTATTTCCGCAAGGGCCAGGCTACCGGCCAGGTGCTGGCTTGTATTGTGATCAACGGCACGGATCTGCCCGGCGGGGACGCACTTTGCGCCGCCTTGCGTGCCGCTGTGCCCGGCTTGGTGGGCGTGGTGCTAAACAGCAACACCCGGCGCACCAATGTGATTTTGGGTGACCGGGATCGGGTGCTTTGGGGCAAGGGCGAACTGCTGGACAAGCTGTGCGGCAAGACTTTTGCCATCGGCCCCCATGCTTTTTATCAAGTCAACCACGACCAATGTGAACGCTTGTATGCGCTGGCAGGGGATTTTGCCGGTCTGACCGGCGACCAGGTGCTGCTGGATCTGTACTGCGGCGTGGGCACCATCGGCCTGACTTTAGCGGATCGCTGCCGCCGGTTGATCGGCGTGGAGGTGGTTCCCCAGGCGGTGGAGAACGCCCGAGAGAATGCCCGGCGCAACGGTATTGAGAATGCAGAATTTTTGTGTGCGGACGCAGCCGGTGCGGCAACGCAGCTGGCCTCCCAAGGCGTGCGCCCGGATGTGGCCATCGTAGACCCGCCACGCAAGGGCTGCGCGCCGGAGGTGTTCGCCGCTATTGATAAAATGGGCATTGAGCGGCTGGTGTATGTGTCCTGCGACCCGGCAACCTTGGCACGGGATTTGGCGCTTTTGGCCACCATGGGCTACACCGCCCGCCGCGCTTGCGGCGTGGACCTGTTCCCTCGCACCCCCCATGTGGAGACCGTGGTGCTGGTGGAGAGGGACGATTGATATGTCAAGAAAGATGGAAAACGGTTTAATGACTAATGATAGCGCTGATGATAATATCGCCGTATCCTCAGTGTCTATGCTTAAGAAAAGTGTGAATAGTCTGGTTACCGCTTGCGAACATTCAATGACAATGATGAATGGAATATGTGGTACGGATTATGTATGCGAAGTACCCATTTACTATATTTCGGATATACATTTGGAGGAGCAGGGCGATTTAAAGGATAAATCATTTCCGCAGATTTATGATTGGCTGTTGTTAAAATGTAGGAATTTAGTGAAATGTTTGCCGGGACAGAAAGGGATTATCTTAATAGGCGGTGATATTGCCAATGATCGCAGATTAGTACATGCGTTTTTGTATGTACTGCATGAATTGATGATTGAAATAACGACGACTATGCCGATTTTTTATGTGCTTGGCAATCACGAATTGTGGTGCGGAGAGGACGAGCACATTCCGTGTCAGGAGATTTTCAAGTTGTATGAAGAGGACAATAGCTCTTTGGCTACTTTACTTGAGAATGCGCTGTACTATCGATATAAAGGTTTGAGCTGGTCACATAGAGTATTAAAAGAGGAAGAACTCATTTCCATGAGCGAAGCCGATTTGAAAGAACTGTGCGATAGTTCAAGTTGCTTAATATTTGGCGGGTTAGGATTTACAGGTAACAATCCTTGGTATAATGCGAGAGGTGGTGTGTACCAGAGCGTAGTTAGCGAAAGCGAAGATGTGGCTCGTACAGCAAGGTTTAGAGATACCTATAATAAATTGCTGCGATGCGCAGGAGATAAGTGTGTTCTTGTGCTTACCCATACGCCCATTCAAGATTGGAGTGATGACCAGTATAGCACAAACTGGATTTACATAAACGGACACACACATCAGAATCGGATTTCAAAAACGCATAATGGAGCTCGCGTTCTTTCTGACGCACAAATCGGTTATAATCCAAAACCATGGAAGTTTAAGTGTTTGTCCATAGAGGGCGAATACGATCCGTTTGAAAAATGGAGCGATGGCATTTACAAAATTAGTAAAGAACAATATGTTGAATTTTATCGCGGCCGAAATGTTCATATAATTTGTAATCGGCCTGACCAAATATATATGTTGAAACGCAATAATAAGTATATGTTCTTGCAGCAAGGAAAAAGGCTTTATGTTTTGTCCGGTGGGAAACAGTGTGTTGCTGATTTTGAAATATCATATTATTTTGAAAATATGTTGGAATATGCAAACCGGCTTGCACAATTATACTTGCCGCTGAAAAATGTATTGGATCAAATCTCACGAGAAGTGCATTTGTTCGGTGGGCATGGCACGATACACGGTTGCATTGTTGATATTGATCACTATATGCATATTTATCTAAATCCTTTTGATGGTAGCTTGGTCCCTTACTATGCGTTGAATCCTGATTTCAAAACAGTATATAAGAGTACAGAAAAGCTGTTAGAAGCTTATTCAGGGCGATACGGATTGGCTGCAAAGTCATATACAAAAATGTTAAAACAATATACAGCTCTCAAAAAGAAGAAAAAGCTGCCCTTGATTAGCGGCAGGAAAAAATGCTCGGGAAGCGGTTCATCGTCTACCCAACTGGTTACGAGTCGGGCAATGTATTCTCCGTCTGCAAAAATTTATGAATTGCAGTATTTGATAGATAAGAATGTCATTCGCCATTGGCAAGACGATATAATACGGCACAATTTAAATATCAATTGTGCTTTAAGTCGTAATACGAAAAATTGACGAAAGGACGAGGTAAATGAAACTGAAAGACGGTATGGTGCTGGGGCATGTGGATGGCGAGGATTTTGCCATTGCTACCGGCAAGGCCATGAAGCACTTTAACGGTGTGATCCACAACAATCCCACGGCGGCATTTCTGTTTGAGCTGCTCCAGACGGAGCAGACGGAGGACAGCCTGGTGGCGGCGCTCACGGAGAAATACGATGTAGACGCAGACACAGCTCGGGCGGATGTGCGTGAAATGCTGGATACCCTGCGGGCTGCCGGGGTGCTGGACTGAGTATGCAGACGATCACCGGAGACCTTTTGCAGGATAGTCTGCTGCACCTGCTCTATTGTGCTTTAAAAGAGGAAAAACCGGCGCTGCCTACGGATTTGAACTGGGAGGCGCTGTTGCAGTTGGCCAATCGCCAGCAGGTATACAACACCGTGCTGCCGGTGCTGGAAAAGGCGGCGGTGCTGCCGCCGGAGCAGCTGCAGCGTTGGAACGACTATCGCTTAACGGAGCTGCAGCGTACCCTGTATGTGAACAGCCAGCGACAAGCCGTTTGTGCGGATTTGGAGGCGCAGAACATTCGTTATATGTTCTTAAAGGGCTTGGTTCTGCGGGCACTTTATCCCCAGACCATGATGCGCCAAATGAGCGATAATGATATTCTGTTCGACCCCGATCGGCGCGGCGATCTGGCCAAGATCATGCGTATGCACCAGTTCACCTTAACGGTGGCTACGGACAAGTCAGATGATTACTACAAAGAACCCAACTGCCTGATCGAGTTCCATCGGGAGTTGTTTAACCACGCCGATTTGCAAACTGCCTTTCCGGCGGCGCTGGTGTGGCAACATGCGGTGCCGGACCCGGATCATCCCTGCTGCTACCGTATGTCCCCGGAGGATAATTATCTGTTCACTCTGGGCCATATGTACAAGCACTATATTATGGAGGGCTGCGGCGTTCGATTCCTTTGCGATATGTATTTGCTGCGCGCCAAGCAGCCGCAGATGAACATGAAATATGTGCAGTCTATGGTGGCGAAGATGAGGATCTCCTCCTTTCACCAAACGGTGATCGGTTTGGCGGAGGCTGTGTTTGCCGGCGGCGAACTGACCGACGACGGCCGGCAACTGTTGAACGATATGTTTTCCGGTACCGTTTACGGCAAGGGCAAGACCATGGCGGAGAAAGTGGACGAGCACGGCGGCAAAGGGCGCTATATTCTCTCTCGCCTGTTTCCAAAAGTATCCATTATGAAAAACACCTACCCGGTGCTGGAAAAATGCCCCGTTTTGCTGCCTTTCTATTATCTTGTGCGGTTGTTCAGCCGCCTGCGGCATCGAAAAAAAGAAATTCGCAGCGAGGTTCGCCAGCTAAAGAACAGCAAAGGGGATCGGCCGTGATAAACGTACTTTTTGTAGGTCTGGGCGGCTTTGTGGGTGCAATACTGCGCTATCTGCTTGGACTGATCCCGGTGCGCCAAACGCCTTTTCCCATTATCACCCTGTGCATCAACGTGCTGGGCGCCTTTGGAATTGGGCTGCTGGCCGCATTGTGTGAAAAGCATAAAATCAATTCCCAGCCGCTGCTGCTGTTTTTGAAGGTGGGGCTTTGCGGCGGGTTTACCACATTTTCCACCTTCTCGTTGGAGACCTATGACCTGCTGAGCAGCGGGCACACGGCACCGGCGATCTTGTATGCGCTGCTGAGCGTAGGCTTGTGCCTGCTGGCCATCTTCGGGGCCCGAGCGCTGATTCATTGACTTTCGGAGGAAGACCATTGGCTGTAAAGAAAGAGAACATTCGCAATTTTTCCATCATTGCTCACATTGACCACGGCAAGTCCACTTTGGCGGACCGACTGTTGGAACTGACCAGCTCTGTGCAGCAGCGGGATATGCAGGAGCAAATTCTCGATGATATGGACCTGGAGCGGGAGCGGGGCATTACCATTAAGGCTCATGCAGTGACACTGGGCTATGACGCCAAAAACGGCGAGCACTACGAGTTTAACTTGATCGACACCCCCGGCCATGTAGACTTTAACTACGAGGTCAGCCGCTCGCTGGCGGCTTGCGAGGGCGCTATCTTGATTGTGGACGCCTCTCAGGGCGTAGAGGCGCAGACCCTTGCCAACACCTACCTGGCTTTGGATCACGACCTGGACATTATGCCGGTGATCAACAAGATCGACCTGCCGGCAGCGGACCCGGAGCGGGTGGCCCAGGAGGTAGAAGAAGTGGTGGGCATTCCCTGTATGGACGCCCCCCGCGTGTCTGCCAAGACCGGGCAGAATGTGGAGGAGGTGCTGGAGCGGATTGTGACGGAGATCCGCCCGCCGGTGGCCAACGACAATGCACCCCTGCGCGCGCTGATCTTTGACTCGGTTTATGACAGCTACCGTGGCGTGATCGTGTATGTGCGCGTCATGGACGGCAAAATTAAGGCCGGCGATACCATGCGTATGATGGCCACCGGTGCCCAGTTTACCGTGGTGGAGGTGGGTCGTATGCGGGCCACTTCTATGGAGAATACCGGCGTGCTCTCCTCCGGTGAGGTAGGCTATATTACCGCGTCCATCAAAACCGTTTCCGACGCCCGGGTGGGCGATACCATTACTTTGGCAAATGCGCCGGCAGCGGAGCCGCTGCCCGGTTACCGCAAGGTGAACCCAATGGTGTTTTGCGGTGTGTACCCGGCAGACGGTGCGGATTATGAGGCCCTGCGAGACGCGCTGGAGAAGCTGCAGCTTAATGACGCGTCCTTAAGCTATGAGCCGGAGACGTCCGGCGCTCTGGGCTTTGGCTTTCGCTGCGGCTTTTTGGGTCTCCTGCATTTGGAGATCATTGAGGAGCGCCTGGAGCGAGAGTACAACCTGGATCTGATTACCACCGTGCCCTCGGTGATCTACAAGATCCACATGACCGACGGCTCCATGGTGGAGATCGACAATCCCACCAATTACCCGGATCCGTCCCTGATTGACTACTGCGAGGAGCCGTTTGCGGACTGCAATATTTACGTACCCAGCGAGTTTGTGGGCACCATTATGGATATGTGCCAGGATCGGCGGGGAATCTTTAAGAATATGAGCTATATCACCCCGGATCGGGTAGATATTCATTACGAGCTGCCGCTAAATGAAATTATCTATGATTTCTTTGACGCACTTAAATCCCGCACCCGTGGCTACGCTTCTTTCGATTATGAGATCAAGGAATACCGCCGCTCGGATTTGGTGAAGGTGGATGTGCTGCTTAATGGCGATACCATCGACGCGCTGAGCTTTATTATCCACCGGGACAAGGCTTACCAGCGGGGACGCCGCATTGCGGAGAAGCTCAAGGAGCATATCCCGCGGCATTTGTTTGAGATACCGGTGCAGGTGGCTATCGGTGGCAAGGTTATTGCCCGCGAGACGGTAAAGGCCCTGCGCAAGGATGTGTTGGCCAAGTGCTACGGCGGCGATGTGACCCGTAAGAAAAAGCTGCTGGAAAAGCAGAAAGAGGGCAAAAAGCGTATGCGCCAGTTCGGTCAGGTGGAGGTGCCCCAGGAGGCCTTCCTGGCAGTGCTCAAACTCTCCTCCGACGACGAGTAAAGCAGAAATATAAAAAATCCCACCCGATACAGGTGTTGCCTGCTCGGGTGGGATTTTTTGCGTTTGTCAAGTACTTTTGTGCAACTTGTCCGAAAATATGGACTTAAACTTGACAAAATAGGCAAGAATATGCAAAATTTGTTTACTTTCTTATTTATTTGTGTTATGATGCAAATGTTGAAGGCGATAAAAAAGACCTGCAAAAATGCAGGTCTTGCTCACACACTGTGAGGTTGCCGCAACGGCAACGAGTTGAATCAATTGGTATTTGAACGCATAGTGTAAATCTCATAAGGTCTTGAGACAACTTGATATTAACACGAAAAGTTTCACTTGTCAATAGGTCAGCTGAAAATTTTGATGAAAAAAGAAAAGGAGCGAGTTTATGGAACAAGGGACAAAACGCGGAGATTACTATTTAGGTCTGGATATGGGTACAGACTCGGTAGGCTGGGCTGTAACAGATATGGATTACCGTATTCCTAAGTTTAAGGGCAATGCCATGTGGGGTGTGCGCCTGTTTGATGAGAGCAACACGGCAGAGGAGCGGCGGCTGTTTCGCATCAGTCGGCGGCGTACCCAGCGGCGTCGGGAGCGGCTGGATCTGCTAGAGATGCTGTTTGACGGTCCGGTGAGTACCAAGGATCCGGCTTTCTTCCAGCGGTTGCGGGAGAGCGATCTGTATGCAGAGGATAAAACCACCAATACACCCTTTGCTGTGTTTGCGGATCCGGATTATACGGACACAGACTATCATCGCCAATTTCCCACCATTTATCATCTGCGTAATGCGCTTTTGCATGAGGATGGCCCATACGATGTGCGTCTGGTGTTTTTGGCGGTGCATCATATTATCAAAAACCGCGGTCATTTTTTGTTTGACTCCTTAGGAGAGGCGCAAAACTTTGGTTCGATTTACGGTGCGTTTCGCGATTATTTGCAAGAAGAATATGAATGTGCAGTAGAATGCACGGACGAAAAAGCCTTTGGCGCCGTGCTCAAGGACAAGTCTTTGTCTAAGTCCAGAAAGACTGCGGCGGCAGCAGAGCTGTTCGGTGTAACAAAAAAGAGCGCTCCCCAGTTGTATGCCTGCCTGGCACTGGCCTGCGGCGCTACGGTGAAGCTGAAGGACCTGTTTAACGATGACACTTTGGCCGAGGCGGAAAAACCTAGCATCGCCTTTACCGGCAGCTATGAGGACAACGAACCGGAGTACCAGTCTCTTTTGGAAGAACGGTTCGATTTGGTGGTGCGGATCAAGGCCCTATATGATTGGGCTATTTTGGATGAGATCTTGGCCGGCCATCAGTATCTGTGCGAGGCCAAAGTGGCCACCTATGAGCAGCACAAGACGGATTTGCAGCGGCTGAAAACCTATGTGAAGACCTATCGTTCGGAACTGTACAAAAAGATTTTTAAGCTGAGCAGCAAGAACGACAACTATGTGGCCTATTCCGGTCATATCAAGGAAAATGGTCACACCGGCGTGCTGGAAAAGATCTGTAATCAAGAGGCTTTTTGCGCCTATTTGAAAAAGACGCTGGGCGACAATGGGGACCCGGCGTATGCGGATATGTTCGCCGCCATTGAGAATGGCACTTTTATGCCCAAACAGGTGTCTAAGGACAACGGCGTGATTCCTATGCAGTTGCAGAAAAAAGAACTGGAAGGTATTTTAAACCGGGCGCAGAGATATTTGCCGTTTTTAACAGAAAAGGATGAGACTGGCCTGACTGTGCGAGAAAAAATCATTTCCCTTTGCGAGCACCGTATTCCGTACTATGTTGGCCCGCTGAATAAGCATAGTAAAAAAGCCTGGATCGTGCGGAAAGAGGAAAAAATCTATCCCTGGAATTTTGACCAAGTGGTGGATTTGGATCGCAGCGCCGAGGCATTTATTGAGAATTTGACCAGCAAGTGTACCTATTTGCCCCAGTACGATGTGATCCCCAAGTATTCTTTGTTGTACACCAAGTTTATGGTGCTCAACGAGCTAAACAATTTAACGCTGGACGGCCAGCGTGTTGAGGTCAAACTGAAGCAGGAGATTTACCGGGACCTGTTTGAAAAGCGCGGCAAAGTCACCGGCAAGGGACTGAAAAACTATTTGCAGTCCCGGGGTATTGCCTATGAGGTGATGGGCGGCTTTGATGAAAACTTTAAGGCCAGTCTAAAGCCTTGGCAGGATCTGGCACCTTATGATTTGACCTATGATGAGAAGGAAGAAGTTGTACGCTTAATTACGATCTTTGGCGACGATAAAAAGTTGCTGAAAAAGCGGCTGCGAGATCTGTTTGGCGATCGACTGACAGAAACAGAGCGGGGCAAACTGGCTCGGTTGAAGTACACCGGCTGGAGCCGCCTGTCTCGGGAATTTCTGACCCAGGTGGCGTGCACCGACAAGAATACCGGCGAGGTGACCAATATCATTTCCGCGTTGTGGGATACCAACCTGAACTTAATGCAGCTGCTGTATAGTGCGGACTATATGCCCACATTTGGGGAGCAGGTCGCAGCATGTAATCAGTTCGATAAGGATGTTTCCCTGCGCCAAATGGTGGAGGATCTGTATGTTTCACCAAAAGTAAAGCGACCTATTTACCAGTCGTTGCTGATCGCTCGCGAGATCGAAAAGATCCAAAAGTGCCCGCCGAAGAAAATCTTTATTGAGGTGGCGCGAGGAGAAGAAAAGAAAGAGCGCAAAAAGTCCAGAAAAGCCCAACTGTTGGAGCTGTACCAAAGCTGCAAAAAGGAATATGCAGACCTGTATGCGCAGCTGGAGGGCACCGAGGAGGACAGATTGCGCAGCGATAAGCTTTATCTATATTATACCCAAATGGGCCGGTGCATGTACACCGGCGAGCATATTGACCTGAACAGTTTGCTGAGTGGCAATGTTTATGATATTGACCATATTTTTCCGCGCTCTAAGGTAAAGGACGATAGTCTGAATAACCGAGTGTTGGTGAAGAAGGTGGACAATGCAAAGAAAACGGATGTGTACCCTCTGGATCGAGAAACGCAGGCCAAAATGCACGGCTTTTGGCAGCTGCTTTTGTCTAAGAACTTGATCAGCAAGGTTAAATACCAACGCCTGATCCGAACGACACCCTTGACCGATGAAGAACTGGGTGCCTTTATCTCCCGCCAACTGGTAGAGACCCGTCAATCCACCAAGGCAGTTGCCAAAATTATGGAGCAGCTATATGACAAAGAGCAGACAGAGATCGTGTATGTAAAGGCTGCGCTGGCTTCCGATTTTCGCCATACCTATGATATGCTTAAGTGCCGTGAGGTCAACGACTTTCACCACGCTAAGGACGCGTACTTGAATGTGGTGGTGGGCAATGTTTACAATGTACGGTGCACCCATAATCTGCGCAATTTCATCCGCGGCTTGCAGGAGAACGGCCCGCGGGGTTACAGTATGAACGCCATGTTCAAGTGGGATATTCCCGGCGCCTGGGTAGCAGAGAACGGCGAACTCCAGAAAACACAAACCAAGAGCTTGGAGATCGTAAAGCAAATGATGGCCAAGAACAATATTCGCTATACCCGGTATGCGTTTTGCCAGCACGGTGGTTTGTTTGACCAGATGCCGGTGAAGAAGGGTAAGGGCCAAATTCCGCTAAAGCAGGATGGACCCAAGAGCGATATGACCAAGTACGGTGCATATAACAAGGCTATGTCCAAATATTTTGCCCTGATTTCTTATCTGGACAAAAAGGGCAAAGAGGTGCGCCAGTTAGTACCTATTGATGCGGTAACGGAAAAGGTTTATTTGGCAGATCCGGACGAGTATGTAAGCAATTGTGTAGGCGTTCCGGCGAAGGTGCTGATTCCGTGTATCAAGTATAACGCCTGCCTGTCTTTTGACGGTTTCCGGATGCATTTGAGCAGTAAGTCAGGAAATCAACTGGGATATAAGCCGGCTATGCAGTTGGTTCTTAGCTACGAACAGGAAAAGTATGTGCGTAATATTACTAAATATTTAAGCCAAAATAAGGATCGGCCGCTAAACAAGTATGATGGGATTACGCCCGATAAGAATATCGCGCTGTTTGATACTTTAGTGGATAAAATGAGCAATTCCATTTTAAGTTTGCGCTTCGGCGATATGGGCGCCAAGATTGTCGATAAAAGAGAGGCCTTTTGTGTATTGACTCCGGAAGAACAGTGTGTAGTATTGGCAGAAGTTTTGAAAATCTTGCATGCGAATGTAATGCGTGGAGATTTGACTAACATTAAGTTGGCTAAAACTGCCGGCGCGCTTGTTTCTAATATGAAGCTTTCCGAAATCAAAGGCGTTACCTCTATCAAACTCATTCACCAATCCATTACCGGCTTATTTGAGCAGCAGGTAGAACTGTTGCCATAAGGAGGGCTTGCCATGAGTTGGCGCGTTGTGGTGGTGACCAAGTCCGCCAAGTTGGAGTACAGTATGGAGTACCTGGTGGTGCGGGATGCAGAGAGCACCACCAAGGTGCACCTTGGTGACATTTCGGTGCTTTTGATCGAGAATACCGCCTGTGCGATCACCACCGCTTTGATGAGTCAGCTGCTGCAGCATAAGATCAAGGTGATTTTTTGTGATGAAAAACGCAATCCCTGCGGCGAATTGACGGCCTATTACGGCTGCCATGATTGCAGCCAAAAGCTCAAGGATCAGCTTAGCTGGACCCGGGACGCTAAGCAGTTGGTTTGGACCGCCATTGTGGGCGAAAAAATCAAGAACCAAATGTTGGTGCTCCGCGCGGTCCAGTCCCCGCGGGCAGATCAGCTCTGCCGGTATTTGGACGAACTGGAGTTTGGGGACCGGACCAATCGAGAGGGCCATGCGGCCAAGGTGTATTTTAATGCCCTTTTTGGTTCCCATTTCAGCCGCAGTGACGACTGTCCCACCAACGCGGCATTAAATTATGGGTATAGCTTGATTTTATCCTGTTTTAACCGCGAGGTGGTGGCAGCCGGGTATTTGACCCAGCTGGGCTTGTTCCATGACAATATGTTCAATACTTATAATTTAAGCTGCGATTTAATGGAGCCTTTCCGCCCATTGGTAGATGCGTGCGTATATAAGTTAGCTCCCAAGCAGTTTGAAAAGGCGGAGAAAGTGGCCGTTTTGTCCATCTTAAATCAAGAGGTGCAGTTGGACGGCCGGGTGCAAACAGTGCTCAATGCCATTCGCCTGTATGCAGCCAGTGTGTTCCGCGCTTTGGCTGCCCAGGATGTGGCAGAAATTCATTTTCCGGTAGCTGCGTATGAGTTATAGATTTATGCGAGTGATTGTGTTTTTTGATTTGCCGGTAAAGACTGTCCAGGACCGGCGAGAGTATGCCCGTTTTCGCAAGAAGTTGGTTAAGAGCGGTTTTGTGATGATGCAGCAGTCGGTGTACTCCAAGATCGCTTTGAACCAAAATAACGCAGCCGGTATTTGCGCCGGGGTGCGGAAGTGCAAGCCCCCGGCCGGCGTGGTGCAGATCTTGACCGTAACGGAGAAGCAGTACGCCAAAATGGAACTGATGGTAGGCTGCAACGACAGCAATGTGGTGGCCACGGATGAAAGGTTGCTGATTTTATGAGGATCGCTTTGGACTATTTTCCGGAGCCGTTGGCTTTTGAAAACCAAACGGCCGTAGTTCTGGCACTGGAGAATAAAACGGTTTTTCGCCGGGTGGTCAACGCCTTTTTAGAGGATTGTGCAGATGAAGTGTTGACCTTTTCCCAGGAGTGGAAGCCTTTTGCTTTTTCCAAACAAGGGCTTTATATTGCGAATCTATTGCAGCCGGATGCGGATACCAAAAAGTTGATGAACCATGTGGCATCTGCTATGGAACAGACACTCAACACCGATCTGGCAGAGCCTTTGGCGCTTGTGCGCCAGGACTTATTACAGTTAGGAGATGCACTTACCGCCCGGTTTGATTATGATGTAGCCTACCAGGATGATTTAGAAGCGGCTGCCGTTGTGAAGCTTTTGCAGTTCCGTTTGCGGCGGGAAGAAAGTACAGCAGCCGAGCGCCTGGCGCGATTTTTGATTTTAACTTCCCGGTATTTGAAGGTGCGCATTTTTGCTATATCCAATTTGTATTTATATTTTGAGTCGGAGGAGGTGAGCCGGCTGCTACATACTCTATCTTTGCATCAAATTCGAATTTTAGACTTAGAGTGCCAGGCACCGGCGTGCGTAGATGTGCGCGCCAAACTCTATGTGCTGGATCGGGATTTGTGCACCCTTGACAATTCCGTTTCGCCATAGTACTATGGTACTAGATCTTGTGGATTTGCCCTGCGCTGTATAGTGGGCGCAGCTTATTTGAGGTTTGAGAATAGTGTAAATTCATAAGGTAGTGAAACTTTTATCCATCGCGTTATGTGTCAGAGAAAGTTTGAGAATAGTGTAAATTCATAAGGTAGTGAAACGATAGATACCACCGATGTCCGCGTCTTTATGTTTGAGAATAGTGTAAATTCATAAGGTAGTGAAACCGTGCTCCATTCTGGAAAGTAAGATTCCGTGTTTGAGAATAGTGTAAATTCATAAGGTAGTGAAACTAGTATGGTGTATAGTGTAGTATGATATAGGTTTGAGAATAGTGTAAATTCATAAGGTAGTGAAACTCTACGCAACTTCTTTATAAACTGCTTATGTTTGAGAATAGTGTAAATTCATAAGGTAGTGAAACGAGGAATTCGACTTATACCATAAACATAGTGTTTGAGAATAGTGTAAATTCATAAGGTAGTGAAACGGTTCTTCTTTAGGATAACGGAATTCTTTGGTTTGAGAATAGTGTAAATTCATAAGGTAGTGAAACCCGGATTTTGCGTACCGTAGTCGATAGAGAGTTTGAGAATAGTGTAAATTCATAAGGTAGTGAAACCATTCCGCCGGCGTTTGTGATTGCCCAGTAGTTTGAGAATAGTGTAAATTCATAAGGTAGTGAAACCGTCGGAACGCTTGTAACATCGGTTGTGTCGTTTGAGAATAGTGTAAATTCATAAGGTAGTGAAACCAGCAACTATGAAACGATTGCGACATCACAGTTTGAGAATAGTGTAAATTCATAAGGTAGTGAAACTGTCCCTGTGGTTGTTTACCCCAAAGCGCGGTTTGAGAATAGTGTAAATTCATAAGGTAGTGAAACTTGCGGCAAGACCGTTGACAGCGCAGTCAAGTTTGAGAATAGTGTAAATTCATAAGGTAGTGAAACAGCAGGCGTTAATCACATCAGCGCTAATAAGTTTGAGAATAGTGTAAATTCATAAGGTAGTGAAACACAGGAACAGCGTTCTGTGCGGATTCGCTGTTTGAGAATAGTGTAAATTCATAAGGTAGTGAAACTAAAGTGCCTGTGTCAAGTGTCACCCTTGGTTTGAGAATAGTGTAAATTCATAAGGTAGTGAAACCATCGCTAACGCCGTATGCCTCCCCGTCTAGTTTGAGAATAGTGTAAATTCATAAGGTAGTGAAACCGGTGATGATGTCACCATTTTTTAATGGTAGTTTGAGAATAGTGTAAATTCATAAGGTAGTGAAACCATCAAGACATACGATTGGGGCGAGGTGCTGTTTGAGAATAGTGTAAATTCATAAGGTAGTGAAACTGAACACATAGTATATAGTTATATAGTATAGTTTGAGAATAGTGTAAATCCATAAGGCAGAAAAACTTGATGATCGACGATGGATATGCTGAAAAACACAGTGGAAAGTTTGGATAAAAAGTCAAACTTTCCACTGCGTTTTTATTGTTGGATTCAGAAATAAAAGCATTTATCAATATCCGAATATTGAAAGAACACAGACGGTGCGAGCAGTCTGTCTATTTGCAATACCCAAAATAGTTTGTTGCGCTATTTAATTCGGGTTATGCGATTGTGGCGGACTTTGTAGGCGGTGCGGGAGAGATGGATCATAGGCAGGTCGGCGGCGTTGTCGGTATAGAATGCGTCCGGTACGGCGCTTGCTCCAAAGCATTTGCGAAAAGCGGACACCTTATTGGCGCTGAAGTTGATATACTCCACCGTCAGGGTTTGGCGGTCCACCACGGAGCAGATACAGTGCTGCACCCCCAGGCGGCGGCACACCTCATCCATAATCAAATTCAGCGAGGCGGTGACGATTACATCGTCCTTTTCCGGGTGATACCAGGCTTTGATCTTGCGCATATTCCCGTCCCAAAAGTCCCGGACCAGCCCCTCCGGGTCATCAAAGCTGCTGAGATATTGGGTGGCGTACTTGCGTCCGGCCTGCTCCAAGTCTGCCATGGTGGTGCGCCCCAACTTATAGCGCAGCAGGTGATACAGCACCACCGGCACATAGCGCGCTACCTTTGGATTGCGGCGCAGGCTGAACAGATAAAAGTCAATGACGCTCTCACCGTCATAAATGGTATTGTCAAAATCAAATACGCGCATAAAAATCCCCCTTGGTACTTTCAGTATAACACAAAGCACCAAAGGGGGACAATTCTTTATTTTTTACCGCCCAGGTGACTGCCTAAATAACCGAACAGCAGAATTTCATCGTCTGTTAAAGCGCTGCCGTCGCCGGGTTCCGGTTGTTCTTCTTCCTCCGGCTCCAGGGTCAGGGTCAATTCCCATTCTTCCGGCGGGTTGTTTTTGTCCTGTTGCTTTTTCATACCATGACCTCCCTTGCACTCTTACTGTACCACAAAAAGCCACCGGGTGCAAATGACAGGGAGAATTATAGGACAGAGAAATGGCATTGTCCGGTACAGGCGACATTTGCTTTTAGCTTTTTTTCTCGCTTTTTGGCATGGCACGCAGGGCCTTGCGGAATTCAAAAAAGAAAAGAACGCCGGTGAAGGCCACGGCCAGCACATCTGCCACCGGCTCCGCCATAAAGACAGCCTTGGTTAGGTCAGCAGTGTACAGGTGGGGCATCATGTAGATCAGCGGCAGCAGCAGAATAAACTTGCGCATCACCGCCACGATGATGGACGCCTTGGCGTTGCCCAGAGAGGTAAAGGTCATTTGACAGGCGATTTGAATACCGAACAGCCCCAGCGCCAGAGTGTAAATGCGCAACATCGGCTTGGTAAAGGTCAGCAATTCTGCATTGGAGGTAAAGATGGCGGCAAACACGCCGGGGAACAGTTGGATCAGCAGGCAAAAGACCATGGCGTAGCAAACGCTGCAAGTGAGCAGCAGTCGGTACGCGCGGCGTACGCGATTGCTGTTTCCGGCACCGTAATTGTAGCTGATAATGGGTTGGGCGCCTTGTCCAAGCCCTTGCAGCGGCAGCATGGCAAACTGCATGACGCTAGTGAGAATGGTCATGGCACCCACTGCCAGATCGCCGCCGTATTTCAGCAGTGAGGTGTTAAAGCATACGGAGATCACGCTCTCGCTGGCCTGCATGACGAACAGGGCACTGCCCAGCGCCAAACAGGGGAGAATGACCTTGGCGTGCAGACGCAGATTGCACCGGCGAATGCGGATAAAAGTCTTTTTGCCAAGTAAAAAAGACAGCACCCACAGGCAGGACAGTCCCTGGGACAGCACGGTAGCCAGCGCGGCGCCTTGCACACCCATGTGGAAGCCGAAGATAAACAGCGGATCCAGTGCTGTATTGGCAATGGCGCCGATGAGCACCGAGAGCATACCTACCTTAGCGAAGCCCTGGGCGGTGATAAAGGCGTTCATGCCAAGGGTCAGCTGCACGAATACGGTGCCCAAGGCGTAAAGGTTCATATAGGCCGCACTGTAATCAATGGTGTTGGAGCTGGCGCCGAATGCCAGTAGCAGCGGCCGGTTCCAGATGAGTACCACCGCTGTCAGCACCGCAGACACCAGCAGTTGCGTGACAAAGCAGTTGCCCAGAATCTGCTCAGCTTCTGCCGGTTGCTTCTTGCCTAAGGCGATGGAGGCCCGAGGTGCGCCGCCGTTGCCCACCAATGCCGCAAAGGCGGAGATGATTAGGATCAGCGGCATACACACGCCCACCCCGGTAAGCGCCAGCGCGCCCTCGCCGGGAATGTGGCCAATGTAAATGCGGTCTACCACATTGTAAAGCATATTGATCAGTTGGGCGGCTACTGTGGGCAGGGACAGTTGGAGTAGCAGTCGTCCGATGGGCCGGGTGGCTAAAAAATCTTTGCTTTGTTCCATAGTCGTCAACTCATTTCTGCAATCTAAGCGTACTTAATTATAACGCGATGAACGGCGGTGTCAAGGCACGAATTTTGAACATGGGTCACTTATGCGGCGGATGCAGCAATGTGTCGAACATACAAAATTCACAATTTGCGCGGCTCAAAGCGTTTACATTATGGTGAAAATATGGTAAAATAGACGGCGTGAAAACGCACGCATTTTTATTTCACTCTTTACCCGATCCGACGCGCTGCGCCCGGTCGGAATTTCAGAAATGGAGAATGAGTATGCATTTGATTCCCAATCCCCGCGCATATCAGGCGTTGGACGGCGCCTTCACCTTGCAGGATGGCGAGAAGGTGAAGAGCGAACTGCGTATTCCTTTGGTACGCACCACCACCCGGGAGGCACGGATTATTGTCACCCGCAACCCGGCGTTGCAAAAGGAAGCATATACCTTGAATGTGACCCCGGAGAAGGTGCACATCACTGCCGCTACGCCTATCGGTGCTTACTATGCGCTGCAATCCCTGCGTATTTTGGCGGATTATGATATCGGCGGGCGTACGGTGCCCTGCTGCAGCATTCACGATGCCCCCCGTTGGGGTTGGCGCGGTATGAGCCTGGACGAGAGCCGCCACTTCTTTGGCAAAGAAGAAGTCAAGCGACTGCTGGATATGCTCTTTATGATGAAACTCAATGTGTTCCACTGGCACCTGACGGACGATCAGGGTTGGCGCATTGAGATCAAAAAATATCCGCGCTTAACGGAGATCGGCTCTAAGCGCACCTGCACCCAGGTGGACGGCTGGCATACTTCTCACATGGTCAACGAGCCTCATGAGGGCTTTTATACCCAGGAGGATATTCGGGAGATCGTGGCCTATGCCAACGCCCGGGGCATTATGGTTGTGCCGGAGATTGACATGCCTGCCCATTTTGCGGCGGCGCAGGCAGCTTATCCCTGGTTGGCTTGTCGGGAACTGGAACGCGAGGTGCCCGGCTACTTTGGCGGTCGTGTGCCTACATTGCACGGCGTTATGGACTGGAACCGCTCTGCCTGCCTGGGCAAGGAGAGTACCTTCCAGTTTATCTTTGATGTGATTGATGAAGTGTGCGAACTGTTTGACGCGCCTTACTTCCATATCGGCGGCGATGAGGCGCCCAAGGACGAGTGGAAGAAGTGTCCCCACTGCCAGGCGAAGATGAAAGAGATGCACCTAAACGATGTGGAAGAGCTGCAAGGCTGGTTCAACAACCGGGTGCTGGAATATGTAAAGCAGAAGGGTAAGCGCCTGATCGGCTGGAATGAGATTTTGGCCGCCGGCAATCTGGACCCGTCTGTGATCGGTCAATACTGGACCCCCAAGCGGGATAAGAATGTGGAGCGCCACATTGCCCGCGGCGGCGATGTGATCCTGAGCAATCACCGCAGTTTTTACTTTGATATGACCTACGGGCAGTACCCGTTGATCTATACATACGATTTCGACCCGGGTCGTTATCATATTCCGCCTCGTTCCTATGACCATGTGCTGGGCGTAGAGGCTGAGGTATGGACCGAGTGGATCGACAAGCGTCCAAAACTGGATCTGAATGTGTACCCCCGTATGCAGGCCCTGGCAGAGGTTGCCTGGTCGGCCGAAGAGAGAAAAAAATACGCGGACTTCAAAGAGCGACTGGAGGCCTTTAAGCCTACGCTGGACGCCTTGGGGATCGGTTATGCTGTAACCAGCGTGGCGGAGCCGGGCACCTTCCAGCGGCAAAAGCCCCGCCGTTTGTTTTACTGCGGCGACACCCATTATGAGTTGAAGCTCAACGAAGAACGCAAAGCAAAAGGAGAAAAATAAGTATGAAATTTAGCCAATTTCCCCAGCAGGTGATCGACGAAAATGTGGATTACACAGTCAAGGAGATCACCAACATCATTAAGAAGTACGGTCCCCGGGAGTCCGGCAACAGCAACTGCCTGGCTGCCGAGAAGCACATCAAAAAAGAGATGGACCCCTTCTGTGACGAGACCCACTTTGAAAGCTACAAAATGGCGCCTAAGGCCTTTTTGCACTTTACAAAAATCGTCAGTGTAGCCATCATCCTGGCTGTGGTGGTGTGTGCCGCCCTGGTGTTTACCAGTGTGCTGCCTTGGTGGATCGCCCAGTGTATTGTTGGCGGTGTGACTTTTGTGGGGCTGTTTATCACCGTAATGGAGTTCCTGTTTTACAAGCGGTTTATGGATCCGCTTTATAAGAAGGTAGAGGGCCACAACTTTTGTGCCACCCGCAAGCCCACCGGTGAGGTTAAGCGCCGCATTGTAATCAGCGGCCATATTGACGCAGCCTATGAATGGCGCCATCTGTACTATGCAAAGGGCAAGCTGCCCTTGATGGGAATTTTTATGGGCGGTACCATTGTCTGCGCGATCATCTCCTTTATTATCGCAGTGATCTGCCTGATTGCTCACTTTGCGGATATGGGCGCTTTCGGCGATTTTATGCTGAATTACAGCTACTATTTCCACTTTGTCACCGCGCTGTTTATGATCACCCTGTTCTGCTTTGTGGACTTTAAGACCATTTCTCCCGGCGCCAATGACAACCTGACCGGTACTTATGCGGCGGTGTGTGCTTTGCGTATGCTGGATATGGCCGGCGTGGAATTTGAAAATACCGAGGTGTGCTGCATGATCACAGACGGCGAGGAGGCCGGTCTGCGTGGCTGCAAGCAGTGGGCCAAGGACCATAAAAAAGAGTGCGACGAGATTGAGACCGCCGTGCTTTGTGTAGATACCTTAACGGATCTGGAATACCTGAATGTGTATAGCAAGGATATGACCGGTACGGTGAAGAACTCTAAGCCCTTCAGCCAGCTGGTGATGGACAGTGCCATTGAGGCAGGTCATAAGGATTTGAAGTTCGCCAGCGTGTTCTTCGGTTCTTCCGACGCAGCGGCATTGTCCCAGGCGGGGATTCACGCCACCTGCCTGGCTGCTATGGACCCGAAACCGGCCGACTATTACCATAATCGCCGGGATACGGCGGAGCGCCTGGTGCCGGAGGCCCTTAAGACCGGTTACGAGGTAGTGCTCAGTACCATTCTGAACTTTGATGAGAAAGGGCTGGGTACAGCAAAATAAGCGTGTAAGTCCAATACAAATGTATAAGCGGTACCCGGGTTTGGGTGCCGCTTTGCAGATTCAGGCTGTTTTTTTATGGAAAGGGGAAAAGAAAATGACGGCTTTGTACATTATTTTAGGCTTGCTGGCTGCGTTTATCGTGATCACGCTGATCCGTGCAGCGTTCTTTACGGCGCCCAAGCCCCAGCGGGAGGAATTCCCGCCGGAGCAGGTGAATGGGCAGCGGGCGTGCGACCGGCTCAGTCAGGCGATTCAGATCAAGACCATCTCCTGCGAGGATGAGAGCCAAACAGATTGGGGTGCGTTTGACCGCTTCCATGCGTTTTTGGAACAGTCCTACCCGCTGATTCACAAAAATCTGAAACTGGATCATATTTCCACTGCCAGTCTGCTGTTTTACTGGGAGGGGACGGATCCCGACCTGGATCCTATTGCCTTTTTGGCCCATCAGGATGTGGTGCCCATCAGCGAGGGCACCGAGGAGGACTGGGAACACCCGGCCTTTGACGGCGTAAATGACGGCCGGTTTATTTGGGGTCGCGGTGCGCTGGACATGAAGAACCACCTGATCTGCCTGATGGAGAGCGTGGAGACGCTGCTGGAGGAGGGCTATACCCCAAAGCGCGGGGTGTACCTGTGCCTGGGGCATAATGAGGAGATCGTCAGCGGCGGCAACAACGGTGCCCGGGAATTGGCGCGGGAATTGGAACGCCGGGGCGTGCACCTGGACAGCGTGGTAGACGAGGGCGGTGCCATGCTGCCGGCGCATGTAAAGGGGCTGCTGGACGCCAACTTGACCGGCGTGGGCGTGGCAGAGAAAGGCTATGCGGACTTTAAGATTACTGTAAAGTCCAAAGGCGGCCATTCTTCTCAACCACCCAAACACACCGCCATCGGCCAGTTGGCAAAGAAGGTGGAGCGACTGGAGAACCACCAATTTAAGAGCACCATTTTGCCCTTTGTTTATAATATGTTTACGGACATCGGCCGCCACGCCACCTACCCGGGGCGGGTGGTACTGTGCAACCTGTGGCTGCTGCGCCCGGTGCTGAAGCTGGTGATGAAGCAGATCCCGCCGGCTGCATCTTTGATCCGTACCACGACCGGTGTGACGATGGCCAGCGGTTCGCCTGCCGCCAATGTGCTGCCCCAAAAGGCCAGCGTAACGGTAAACTTCCGTATTATGCCGGGCCAGACCATTGCGGATGTGCAGCGGCATATTGAGAAATATATGGGCGGCGACAATGTGGAGATTGAATTCATCAAGGGCAAGGAGCCCAGCATTGTATCACCCACGGACACCCGGGCTTTTGATACCCTGCGTCGGCTGTCCGTCAATCTGGACGAAAAGAATATTGTGGCGCCCTATTTGGTGATGGGCGGCACAGACGCTTATAATTACGAGAATGTGTGCAGCAACATTTATCGCTTTGCGCCCTTTACGGTGGACACGGCGCTGCTGCTCACCACCCACTCCACCAATGAGCGCATTCCTGTGGGTCAGATGACCCAGGGCGTCACCTTCTTTAAGCGCTATATTCGGTTGATGACCGCAGAGTAAAGGGGGAAAGTGATATGGATTTTAAAGAAAGCGGATTTATGTATGCTCTGGGCGGCTTTATTGTGGTCTTTGTGCTGGCCCAGTCGCTGTTTTTTCTCATTCGTGCCTGGAAGCAGGGCAAAAAGCTGGGGCTGTCCACCGCCATCATGCGAGGCACGGTGACCCAGTCAGCGCTGTTTAGCCTGGCGCCTGCCATCTCGATTGTGGCAACCATCCTTACCCTGTCCGGTGCGCTGGGCATTGTGCTGCCCTGGATCCGGCTGACAGTGATCGGCGCCATCTCTTATGAGGTGCCGGCAGCGGAGTCTGCCATGGAGGCACTGGGTTATACCGGCGGCCTGTCTGCGGAGATCACGGATCCCCTGGGCTTTTCTACCGCCGCGTGGGTAATGACTCTTGGCTCTGTGATGCCTCTTGTGATTATTCCCTTTGCCATGAAGAAAATTCAAAACAGTATCGGCAAAGCGGTGAGCAAGAATACTGCCTGGGCGGATGTAATGAGCGCCGCGGCGTTTATCGGTCTGATCAGTGCCTTTGTGGGCCGTGCCATTGTGGGCCAGGGCGACAAGGCGGTGCTGGGCGACGGCGCCGGGATCATGAGCATTACCGCTTTGGCGGTGTCTATGCTGTCTATGCTGCTGTTTATGCAGATTGAGAAAAAGAAAAAGATTGCCTGGCTGCAAAGTATGGCTATGCCGCTGGCAATGTTTATCGGTATGGGTGCGGTGATGCTGCTGGCCAAGGTGCTGCCCACCCACATTGCTTGGCTGGAATGGAGGGGCTAATATGAAAGATTATAATGAAAAGACCCACCTGTACGGTCGCTTTTGGGTGATCTCCGCCCTGTTTATTTTCTTAATGCTGCCGGTTGCTATCAGCGCCCATCTGCATGCTTTTCCCTCTGCCCAGGTGGTGTTTAAGGGGCTGGCGCCTATTGCCCTGCTGTTTTATCCCACCGCGGTGATTGAAGTGATGACCTACACGCCGCTCCTGGGCACCGGGGCAACCTACCTGGCTTTTGTAACCGGGAATATTAATAACTTAAAGCTGCCCTGTGTGCTCTCTGCCCTGGACTCTGCCCAGGTGCGCGCCCAGAGCAAGGAGGGCGAGGTGCTCTCCACCATTGCCTGCGCCACATCCTCTATTGTGACCACCCTGGTGATTGCCGCAGGGGTGCTGCTGTTCAGTCCGGTGCTGCCGTACTTGACAAATGACGACTCTGTTTTTGCCCCTGCTTTTAAGCAGGTGGTGCCCGCACTGTTCGGCGCGCTGGGTATGAGCTATTTTGCCAAGCACTTTAAGCTGACTGTTGTGCCTGTTGCCGTCGTCTGCTTGATGTTGCTCTTTAAGGGCGACTTGGCGGTAGGCGTACTGATCCCTGTGGGCGTGGTGGTATCGCTGCTGTCTGCCCACCTGATGTTTAAGAAAGGCTGGGTCAAATAACAGACCGCATTCTTGCCAGTTAATCAGCAGATCGCCCAACTTGACTTTTATTGGTATGGTGGTGTATAATCATCATACGATCATTAGAGACGGGGGATATAAGTAATGAAAGAGACCGATCTGCGGTATGTGAAGACCGAGCGCGCCATTCGGGACGCCTTCTTTGAACTGCTGGAGGAGAGCGATTTTGACAAGGTATCCGTTACGGATATTACCCAGCGAGCCCAGATTAACCGAAACACGTTTTACCTGCATTACAGCGATAAATTCAATTTGGTCAATTCTATTTTAATTGACTTTGTGCAAGAGCTGTCCCAGCAGGCATTAAAGGTGATCGACCAGGCGGAGAAGCCGGACACAGCCACCTTTAACCAGTATTTCTTAACGATTTTTGTCAGCGCCAATCGGATCAAGAAAAAATATCGGATCTTGTTTCGCAGCCGAAATATTGAGCCGTATTTGGATATTGCTGCCATTACGGATGTGATTGCGGATCATATCGGCAAAAACAAATTTTTGGATTTTCGCAGTCAGCGCTCCTCCGTGAGCAAGAGCTTTTTGGCTTTTGGCTTTTTCGGTGCGCTCAACGATTATTGCAGCAATGATTATACCAAGGAAGAAACGGTGCGCATGATCTCCGCCATGTCTGCCGGCTTGGCCGAGATTGCCCAGCAGCTACACGCTGCCGGGAACAAAGTCGGCAATGGAAACAAGAGCAATAAATAACAGACGATACAAAGCAAAAGGGACCTGAATCCAGGTCCCTTTTTGTATAGATATTTGTCATTCGCTCAGCAGACCATACCGCCTTCCACCCAGCGCATAACAGCCGGGTATTCCTCTTTATAGTTATCCAGCTGGTCTGCGTTGGAGTCCACAAAGGCCTGAAATTCGTCCGTGTCCTCAAACTCGTAGGTAAAGTCTTGCTCAAAGTCGTAAGTGGCGGTAAACAGGTAGTCAAACAGATCATCGGCAGAGAATTCCTCTAACAGTTTGTCCGCTGTGCGCTCCGTGATGGTGTCCAGCGCGTTCTTTACCGTTAGCTCGAAATCCTCCGGCTCTACCAGAATTTCCGGGTCGTTCTCGCAGTATTGCAGAATATCGTCCTCGCCGATAGCCAGGGTGCCCAGGTACTCCAGTACATCCTCATATCCGGTTTCGTTGACTGTATCATACAACCGGTAGGCAAACTCGCCGACCAGATTTTGCAGTGCCACCGCCTTGAACACACTGTCAATCTCGTAGCCGCTCTCATCGGTGATTACATAGCCCACCTCCTGCAGGTTCTCCCACATCAGGTAGTAAAAAATGCGGTGCTGTTCTTTCTCGCCAAAAATGGCTTCGTGAATAAAGGTATCAATATCCATTGCCGTTCTCCTCTGTCTGTCGCATTTGCGCAAGGCTACTCATATTCTATACTATATGCAGGGGATTTGCAACATTTTGCAGGTAGATTTTGGCTTTTTTGTAAACTCTGAAAACCCCGCCTGTTTTTATTGCAATGCCGGTAGGGATAAGCTATAATAAAGGGGACTGGAGGGTTCTTATGGAACTGACATTAAAAAATGAACACTGTGCCGTCACCGTTACGGACGCAGGGGCGATGCTCCGCTCCCTGGTGCGGGACGGCCGAGAATATCTTTGGCAGGGGGACCCGGCTTACTGGGCCGGTCAGGCGCCGGTTTGCTTTCCCATTGTGGGGGTGCTGCCCAAGGGGGCGTCTACCGCATTTGGCAAACCCTGCCGTATGAAGCGCCACGGCGTGGCTCGCATTAACCCCTTTACACTGACGGAGCACCACCGCAACGGCGCCACCTTTACCCAAGTGGCAGATGACAACACCTTGGCGGCGTACCCCTTTGACTATCGGCTGGAGATCCGCTATGAGCTGGTAGACAGCACCGTTGCCGTGACTTATCATATTATTAACAGCGGCGGGGGGCCAATGCCCTTTGTGATCGGCGGCCATCCGGCCTTTAACTGCCCGCTGGCAGCAGGGGAGCGGTTTGAGGATTACAAGGTGCGCTTTGATCGCCCTGTGACGAAGGCGCCTTTGCGCCCGGATCACCAAACCGGGATCGTGGATCCGGCGCGTCGGTACAATGTGCTGGTGAATGGGCAGGAGCTGCCCCTGCGGCATGATCTGTTTTATGACGACGCATTGATTTTTGATCAGGTGGAAGCCAAAGCGGCTACCTTGCTGGGCCCGATGGGCTACGGCGTGCGGGTGGAGTACCAAGATATGGCCAACTTGCTGGTTTGGTCCGCAGAGAATGACGCCCCCTTTGTGGCATTGGAGCCATGGAGCGGCATTTCTCATTGTACGGACGAGGACGGCACCCTGGAACACCGTCGGGGCGTGACCGTTTTGCAGCCGGGGGAGACAGCCACCTTCGGTTATAAAATTACCATGCTGAGCGGAGAGATGAAATGAATTACGGATTTTTCAGAGTGGCGGCGGCAGCGCCCCGTTTGCGCGTGGCAGACCCGGATTATAACGCCGGGCAGCTGGAGACAGTAATTGACCGGGCTGTGACGCAGCAGGTACGCCTGCTGGTGACCCCGGAGCTGTCCGTCACCGGCTACACCTGCGCCGATCTGTTCTTTACCGCTGCGCTCCAGCAGGCGGCGGATCGGGCGGTGCAGCGGCTGGCTGCCTATACGGCGGGCAAGGGTATTGCGGTGCTGATCGGCGCTCCGGTGCCCTATAAGAATAGCCTTTATAATTGTGCCCTATTGCTCCGGGACGGGCAGGTGCAGGGCATGGTGCCCAAGGTGCATCTGGCTAATTATAATGAGTTTTACGAAAAGCGCTGGTTCGCCTCCGGCGCGGATTTCGATACGGTACAGATGGTGAACGGCGTGCCCATGGGCAGTCAACTGTTTGACCTGGGCAGCGGCGTGCTGCTGGGTGTGGAGCTGTGCGAGGACCTGTGGGTGCCTCAGCCTCCCAGCGGTGCTTTGGCGCTGCAAGGCGCCAATTTGATTGCCAATCTGTCTGCCAGCGACGAGTATGTGTCCAAGGCGGCCTATCGTCGGGACCTGGTGGCCGGCCAGTCCGCCCGCTGCGTGGCCGGGTATGTGTATGCCGGCGCCGGGGTGCATGAGAGCACCACGGACCTGGTGTTCAGCGGCGCCACCTTAGTGGCGGAGAACGGCGGCATTTTGGCAGAGGGGGAGCGGTTTGCCCGAGAAAGCGTGCTCACCGTTGCCGATGTGGATGTGGAGAAGTTGAATGCCCAGCGGCGGCAAAATATGTCCTTTGAGAACCGGCCCGGCGCGGTGGTACAGTCTTGCCCGGTGCCCAATGCAGAGAATGATTTGGCGTACCGCATGGTGGACCCTCACCCCTTTGTGCCGGCCGCGGACGCCCAGCGCCGAGAGCGGTGCAAGGAGATTTTCCTGCTCCAGGCCAGCGGTTTGGCCGGGCGGCTGGAGCATGTAGGCTCCAAGGGTTGTGTGCTGGGGATCAGCGGCGGTCTGGACTCCACCTTGGCGCTGCTGGTGGCTGTGCGCGCCATGGAGCTGCTGGGTAAACCGGCCAGCGCCGTGCTGGGTGTGACCATGCCCGGGTTTGGCACCACGGACCGCACCTATCGCAACGCGCTGGATCTTATGGAAGCGCTGGGGGTCACCCGGCGAGAGATCTCCATTGCAGACGCCTGTGTGCAGCACATGGCGGACATTGGTCACGATCCGTCGGTGCATGACATTACTTATGAGAACACCCAGGCCAGAGAGCGCACCCAAATCCTCTTTGACCTGGCCAATAAAGAAGGCTGTTTGCTGGTGGGCACCGGCGATCTGAGCGAGCTGGCCATGGGCTGGTGTACCTACAACGGCGACCACATGAGTATGTACGGCGTGAATGCCTCCGTGCCCAAGACGCTGGTGCGATACCTGCTGGATTATGTGGCCGGGGAGTTAGGTGGCCGCACGGAAGAGATCTTGCGGGATGTGCTGGACACGCCGGTGTCGCCGGAGCTGCTGCCCCCGGACGCCAATGGCAAGATCGCCCAAAAAACGGAGGAGAAGATCGGCCCCTATGAATTGCATGACTTTTTCCTCTATCACTTTGTGCGCTTCGGCTTTGACCGGAAAAAGCTGGCCGTGCTGGCGGAGAAAGCCTTTGACGGCCGGTACGATCGCCCCACCATTGACCGGTGGCTGACGGAATTTTTGCGCCGGTTCTTTATCAGTCAATTTAAGCGTTCCTGTATTCCGGATTCACCCAAGGTGGGTTCTGTGTCGCTGAGCCCCCGGGGCGACTGGCGTATGCCCAGCGACGCGGCGATGCAGGCGTTTTTACAACCGGATGAACGGATATAAAGGAGCTGTTATAATGAAAAAAGCAATGGCATTGCTGCTGGCTTGCAGTATGGTACTGGCATTCGCTGCTTGCAGCAAAAAGCAATATACAGAACAGGAGGTCACAGCTGTGGTGGATGTGACCGATGAGAACGGCAAGACCGTTACGGATAAGGACGGCAAAGCCCAAACCCGGGTGGTTACCATACCCCAAACGGACGCCAAGGGCAACACCGTGGCGGCAGGGGAGAGCGCTGCCGACGGCAAGTCCGCCGGTAACGGCGGTTCGGCTGCAAAGGACGGCAAGTCCGGCAAGGACAAGACGGAAAAGGCAACCAAGAAGAACGAAACCGCCACGAAAAAGACCACGACTACCACAACCACCGTGGCCGCCAATCGAAAAATTCACATTTCCGTTTCTCTGCCTGCCGGCACAGATACCCGCACGGACAAGCTGCGCATTACCATTAACGGCAAGCAGGTGGACGAGAAGAAAGTGACCTTGGAGATCGGCAGCACCTTTACCTACACCACGGAGAAAAAGTACCGGGGGGATGTAAAGGTGCAGGTGGAACTGGAACATACGAAAAAAAGCGCCAAAGTCACAGTGAAGAAAGGCACGGACACCGCCAAATTCAATTTTGAAAATATTGAGAACCTGCTGGGCGACGACGACTAAGCGACAATTGGTGAAAAAAACGAAATAATCGACAAAAAAGCAGTGTCTATGCGCTGCTTTTTGTTATTATTATACAGAAACACTAAATTGTTGTGTTGAATTTCGCATGCCGGAGTGCTATAATTGGTATAGTTGTGGGCTTGCGCCCAAACTGAGGTCGTTATCTGTAAGATAAAATACAGGAGGAAATTCCATGAACAGAAAGAAAAAAACCATGGACGGTAACAGCGCCGCTGCTCATGTCAGCTACGCTTTTACAGAAGTTGCCGCCATTTATCCCATCACCCCCTCATCTACCATGGCGGAGGAGACGGACGCCATGGCCGCTCGAGGGGTCAAGAACCTGTTTGGCCAAACGGTCAAGGTGGCGGAGATGGAGTCTGAGGCCGGTGCCGCCGGCGCCGTGCACGGTTCTTTGTCTGCCGGTGCGCTGACTACCACTTACACCGCATCACAGGGTCTGCTGCTAATGATCCCCAATATGTACAAGATCGCCGGCGAACTGATTCCGTCCGTTATTCATGTGTCTGCCCGCTGCGTGTCTACCCACGCGCTGAATATCTTTGGTGACCATTCCGATGTGATGGCCTGCCGCCAGACCGGCTATGCCATGCTCTGCTCTGCCAATGTGCAGGAGGTAATGGATTTGGGCGCTGTGGCTCACCTGTCTACCTTAAAGAGCCGTGTGCCGTTCTTGCATTTCTTTGACGGCTTCCGTACCTCTCATGAGGTGCAGAAGATTGAGACCTGGGACTATGAGGACCTGCGGTCTATGGTGGATATGGACGATGTGCAGGCGTTCCGCGCCCGCGCCCTGAACCCGGAGAAGCCGGTGTTGCGCGGCTCTGCGGAGAACAGTGATGTGTTCTTCCAGCACAGAGAGGCATGCAACCGCTACTATAACGACGCGGTTGCCACTACTGAGATGTATATGAACACCATCAACGAGAAGCTGGGCACGGATTACCGGCTGTTTAACTACTACGGCGCGCCGGACGCAGACCGTGTGATTGTGGCTATGGGTTCTGTGTGCGACACCATTCAGGAAACCGTAGATTTTCTGAACGCCCGCGGCGAAAAAGTGGGCATGGTCAAGGTGCACCTGTATCGCCCCTTCAGCGCCAAGCATCTGCTGGCTGCCCTGCCGGAGACGGTGAAGCACATTTCCGTGTTAGATAGAACGAAGGAGCCCGGCTCCTTAGGTGAGCCGCTGTTCCTGGATGTGGTGGCTGCACTGAAAGGCTCTGCCTTTAACGATGTGCCGGTGTACGGCGGTCGTTTCGGCTTAGGATCTAAGGACACCGTACCGGCGCATATTATCGCTGTGTACAACAATATGGCTGCGCCCCAGCCCAAGCCGGAGTTCACTCTGTCCATTGAGGACGATGTGACCCACTTGTCCCTGCCGGTGACCGAGAACCCGGACACCACCCCGGCAGGCACCACTTCTTGTAAGTTTTGGGGTCTGGGCTCCGACGGCACCGTTGGCGCCAACAAGGACTCTATTAAGATCATCGGCGACAATACGGATATGTTTGCCCAGGGTTACTTCTTCTATGACTCCAAGAAGTCCGGCGGCATTACCGTGTCCCACCTGCGCTTTGGCTCGTCACCCATTACCTCTACCTATTTGATCAACAAGGCCAACTTTGTGGCCTGCCACTGCCCGTCCTATGTGACCAAGTATGATATGGTACAGGATCTGGTGCCCGGCGGCACTTTCCTGCTCAACTGTATTTGGACCCCGGATCAGCTGGACAGCCAGCTGCCTGCGTCCATGAAGCGCTATATTGCAGAGAACAACATCCATTTCTATATCATTAACGGCATTAAGATCGCAGAGGAAGTGGGCTTGCCCGGTCGTGCTTCCACCATCTTGCAGTCTGCATTCTTTGCCATCTCCGGTATTTTGCCGGTAGAGAAGGCCATTGAGCTGATGAAGGCCGCCGTGGTCAAGAAGTTCTCCAAGAAAGGCGAGGCGGTGGTGAATGCCAACTTTGCCGGCATTGACCGTGGCGCCCAGGAGATCGTGAAGGTGAATGTGCCGGACAGCTGGAAGACTGCAGAGGACGCACCCCGCCGGCTGGAAGTACCCACCGATCGTCCGGAGATGAAGAAGTTTGTCAAGGAAATTCTGGATCCGGTTGGCCGCCTGCACGGCGACGATCTGCCGGTATCTGCCTTTGCTGATCGGGCGGACGGCGTATATCCTGCCGGTTCTGCCGCCTTTGAGAAGCGGGGCATTGCCATTACCGTACCCCAGTGGGACGGCACCAAGTGCGCCCAGTGTAACCTGTGTGCCATGGTCTGCCCCCACGCAGTCATTCGTCCCATTGCTATGAATGCAGAGGAAGCGGCTGCCGCGCCGGAGGGTACCACCATGGTGAAGCACAAGAGAGCGGATTATCAGTACGCTCTGATTGTGTCCGTACTGGACTGCACCGGCTGCGCCTCCTGCGCCAATGTGTGTCCCACCAAGTCCCTGACCATGAAACCCATTGCCAGCGAGCTGGATCGGCAAAAGATCTATGATGCGCTGGTGGACACCTCCGAAAAACCGGAGCTGCTTACCAACAATACCATCGGCGTGCAGTACAGAAAGCCGTATTTGGAGTTCTCCGGCGCTTGCGCAGGCTGCGGCGAGACTCCGTATGCCAAGCTGGCCACCCAGCTGTACGGCGACCGTATGTACATTGCCAATGCCACCGGCTGCTCCTCCATTTGGGGCGGTTCCGCACCCTCTACTCCTTACACGGTAGACAAGAACGGCCACGGCCCCGCTTGGTCCAACTCTCTGTTTGAGGACAACGCTGAGTTCGGCTACGGTATGCTATTGGCACAAAAGCAGATCCGCGAGCGGCTGGCTATGGACGCCCAGCAGCTGCTGGACACCCCGGTGGCGGACAAAGCCCAGGCTTGGCTGGACACCTATGAGGACGCTGCTACCAATACGGAGCCTGCCCAGGCACTGATCGCTGCATTGCAGACGGCAGCGCTGGAGGGTGACGCCAAGGCGGCGGCTGCCGATTTCCTGAAAGACGCAGATTATGCGGCCAAGAAGTACCAGTTTATCTTTGGCGGCGACGGCTGGGCCTACGACATTGGCTTTGGCGGCCTGGATCATGTGATCGCGTCCAATGAGAATGTGAACATTGTTGTGTTTGATACGGAGGTGTACTCCAACACCGGCGGTCAGGCCTCTAAGGCCACCCAGACCGGCGCTGTGGCCAAGTTTGCTGCCTCCGGTAAGGTGGTCAAGAAGAAAGACCTGGCGCAGATTGCGATGAGCTACGGCTATGTGTATGTGGCTCAGGTGGCTATGGGCGCCAATGCCAATCAGTGCTTAAAGGCGTTCCAGGAAGCTGCGGCTTATGACGGCCCGTCCATCATCATCTGCTATGCCCCCTGTATTAACCACGGCATTAAGATGCCCTTTAACCAGGCAGAGCAGAAGAAGGCGGTTGCCGCCGGGTACTGGAACCTGTTCCGCTTTAACCCGGATCTGGCCAAGGCAGGGAAAAATCCCTTTACCCTGGACAGCAAGGCACCCAGCGCCGATTATGTACAGTTCATCGAGGGCGAGACCCGTTACTCTGCGCTGAAGCGTTCCTTCCCCGGCAAGGCGGAGCAGCTGTTTAGCATTGCGGCGGAGAACTCTATTGAGAAGTACAACAAGTTGGCTGCACTGGTAGACTTTTACGCACCCAAGGGCGAGTAAAGCCAAATAAAAAACAAAGCGCTGCGGTTCTTCCGCGGCGCTTTTGCTTTGTGATAAAACAACCCCTGCACACCGGGTGCAGGGGTTGTTCCTTTATGTAAGGGCTTAGCCGTTGAGAATGGCAAAGTTCTCTTTGTTGGCCTTGTACAGGTTCTTAAACACTTTGAAGTTGCGGTCATAGACTGCCTTGTTGGCCTGGTTGGGCTTATAAGTGGTCTTTACCGGGATCAGCTTCTTTACATCAAAGATGGAGGGGATGGCGCCCATACCTACGGCGATACAAGCGGCTGCACCCACGGCGCCGATGTTTTGCGGGGACTCTACCACCACCACATCACGCTGGAGAATATCGGCCAAAATCTGACAGGTGGTTTCGCCCAAAGCGCCGCCGCCGCAGAAGCGCACGGTCTTGGACTTCTGATACTTGGCGGTCTTTAACTCCTGGCGTTCCAGCATCCAGCGCATGTGGAAGCAGATGCCCTCCACAACGGCGCGGATCAGCTCTGTTTTGCCTACATTCAGCCGAATGTTAAAGAACATACCGGCGGCATTGGGATCCTCAAAGGGACAGCGGTTGCCGTGAAGCCAGGGGGTAAAGATCACGCCGTTGGAACCGGCGGGAATGGTGTCAATCACTTCTTCCAGGTAGTCGTACATATTGAATTCTACCTGCTCCAGGCTGTCGGTCGCGTTGCCGTAGCGCTTTAAGAACACGCCGATCTCGTCCAGCGCCAAATGATCCTTGACCCAGCCTACGCACTTGTTGGAGGTCTCCAGCTCACCAAAGTAGTTAAAGGTCTCCGGATTGGCGCCTACAATGGCAGCCATCATCGCACCGGTATCAACCATCTGCTCCGGCACAACGGTGCCCACCCAGCCGGAGGTGCCGCTGTAAATGTGCGCGTCGCCAATCTCTACCGCTCCGGCGCCTACGCCGATCAAAGAGGCGTCGCCGCCGCCGCCGTACACAGCGGTGCCCTGAGCCAGACCCAGTTCCTCGGCAGCCTTGGCAGTGACTTCGCCCACTTTATCGGTGCACTTTTTGATCTCCGGCAGGTGCTTCATATCCACGCCTACCATATCGCAAATGGGCTTGCACCAGCCCTCGTGGCCCTTGCGGGTGTCATACAGCAGGGTGCCGAATGCAGAATCCTGGGTCATCACGAATTCACCGGTCAGGCGGCAGATGAGATACTCTTTCACATCCAGCCACTTATAGACTTTCTTAAAGTTTTCCGGCTCGTGCTCCCGCACCCAGCGGTACTTCCAAATAGGGTCCTTAACAGAGGAGGATACGGCACCGGTATAGCGCAGGTACTTGAGCAGCTTGGTCACTTCCGCACCGGCGATTTGTACGCCGTGGGCAATGCCCTTCTTCAGCTCATCGCCGGCTCGCTGGTCCATATAGGTCATGGGGCGGCGAATGCAATTGCCCGCTTTGTCTACCAGGACCAAACCCTGCATGGCAGAGCAGAAGCTGATGCCCTCTACCTGGTCTTTGGTCACGCCTACGCACTTATTGAACACATTGCGGGTGGTGCTGCACATGGCGCTCCACCATTCATCGGCGTCCTGCTCGGCGCCGCCCTTTACGCCGGTCTCATCATCCACATACAGACCGTAGCCTGCGGTGTCAGAGGCCAGGATGCGCATGGTGTCGCCGATCTCAATCAGACAGGTCTTGACCCCGGTGGTGCCCACATCGTAGGTGATTACATATTTGCTCATAAAATATCCTCCCATGGTGTTGTACGCGGTAAATACCGTCACTTCTTTTCAAATGTAAATGCGCTCTCCACAAATTTCAGCAGTTGACCGATCACCCGCTCCTCGTCCATTTCCTCCACATCTACGCCGGTGTAGAACTTGAACCGCTCCTTGTAGTAGTCGCAGGTGTAAGAGAATTGCAGGGACATCAGCAGATTGTCCAAAAAGAAGGCAAAGAGCCGGGGATCCAGATCCGGGCGCACATCTCCCTTGGCCAGCGCCTGCGCAATGGCCGTGGTGTAGATACCGCTGGTCTCGCTCTCAATCTCCCGCACCAGCATTTGGGTGCGTTCGCTGTCTTTTTCCGAGGCGATCTCATTATACAGCCGAATGTAATTGGCATTTCGCTTGGAATGGACGCAGGTGGCGCGAATGAGCTTTTCTGCCTTGACCAGCAGCTTGTCGTCGCTGGCCATAATCTCCTCGATCACCTGGGACAGAATACGCATGCCTCGCTGAATGCAGGTGATGAACAGATCCTCTTTGGTCGCAAAGTACTTGTACATCAGCCCAATGCTGATCCCTGCGTTCTTGGCGATCACATTGATGTTGGCGTTTTCGTACCCTTTGGAGGAAAACTCCTCGGTGCCCACTTCCAGTATGCGCTCCCGTCGCTCCTCGGAAATGCGGTCAAATGCGTCCTTGTGATGTTTATTTACCATTTCAAAAAATTTTGTAGCCTTGCACAAAGAACGGAAAAGCCCTTTGTGCAATCCGTACAAATACTCCCTCTCTGTAAAGCGTGAACCGCAATTCACTTTTCTTATATTATCATTATTTATCCGTTATTGCAAGAAATCTGAATAAAAATGCGGGAAAATTGAACAAATTATTGCAAGTATCTATTTGACAAATCATTAAAAAGTGATATACTAAAGGTGTATTTTATGTGAGCGATGGCTCACGCCCTTTGGGGTGAGCGACGACTCATGAATTTTAAGGAGGAACGACCATTATGGATACCCGATTTGCAATTTCTGAGTATCTTGATGCAGCGCAGGTCACCGCTCAGCTGGACGCGCTCATCAAAAAGCCCATTTATTCCATCAGCCCGGCTGCACTGAAGAAGTATGAAGAAGAATACTTCGACAAGAAGTGCGCTAAGTCTAAGGCGATGATCACCGAGGCGAAAGAGATCATTCCCGGCGGTGTGCAGCACAACCTGGCGTTTAACTATCCTTTCCCCATCGTGATGACCAAGGCCAAGGGTGCTAAACTCTATGATATTGATGGCAACGAGTATTACGACTTCCTGCAGGCCGGCGGTCCCACCATCCTGGGCTCCAACGACGATGTGGTGAAGGAGAAGGTTAAGGAATTGCTGGACGATTGCGGTCCTTCCACCGGTCTGTTCCATGAATATGAGTACAAGCTGGCTAAGAAGATCTCCGACTGTGTTCCTTCCGTAGAGATGTTCCGTATGCTGGGTTCCGGTACAGAGGCCTGCATGTGCGCTGTGCGTGTGGCCCGTCTGGCTACCGGCCATAAGAACATCATCAAGATGGGCGGCGCTTATCACGGCTGGTCCGATCAGCTGGCATGGGGCATGCGTGTGCCCGGTACCATGAATTTGCAGTCTCACGGCGTACCGCTGTTCGTATTCAAGCACACCCAGGAGTTCTTCCCCAATGATCTGAAGAGCCTGGAGCGCAAGCTGATCCTGAATAAGTTCCGCGGCGGCACTGCTGCCGTGTTCATTGAGGCCATTGGTCCGGAGTCCGGTACCCGTCCGGTAGACAAGGACTTCCCCAAGGGCGTACAGGCACTGTGCCGCAAGTACGGCGCTCTGCTGGTTTGCGACGAGGTTGTAACCGGCTTCCGTATCGGCGTGTCCGGTGCGCAGGGCTACTTTGGCATTGATCCCGACATCACCATCTTCGGTAAGGTGATTGCCGGCGGTTACCCGGGTGCAGGCGGTATCGGCGGCCACAGAGAGGTTATGAAATACTTAGGCGCCGGCCTGGATAAGGGCAACGGCTCCGGCAAGAAGATCCATAAGGCAATGTGCGGCGGCACCATGGCTGCCACCCCCATCTCCTGCTGCGCAGGTTACACTGCCATTTGCGAGATCGAGAAGCGTAACGCCTGCCAGGTAGCCGGTAAGATGGCGGATCGTCTGGTACACGGCTTGCAGGCGCTGATCAAGAAGTATGACCTGCCCTTCGTGTGCTTCAACCAGGGTTCTGTATGCCACTTGGATACCGTTGGTACCATGCACTTTAAGGTGGACTGGAAGCATCCGTGGACCATTCCGCACACCTTGAAGGAGACCGGCAAGCGTCAGTCCGAGATGGAGCACATGGGCGCTGCTTACATGGCAGAGGGCTTGGTAACTTTGGCCGGTTCTCGTCTGTACACTTCCGCCGCTTATACGGAAGAGATGATTGACGACTGCCTGAACAGATTTGAGAATGTGTTCAAGAACTGCGTTTGCATCGAGGCGTAAGATTTTTTACCAAGGGCGGTACCGGGCAGTGATGCCCGGCCGTCCTTTTGGTGCTTTTGCCCCCGGGGCAAAAATACGATTTTAAGGGGAAAACACATGGCTTACGAATTAGAAGAAGCAAAAAAGCTGGTCGTTGCGGCCGGCAAAAAGCTGGTGGAAAGCGGTCTGATCGCCCGTACCTGGGGCAATGTATCCGCCCGTATTTCTGACACCCAGTTTGTGATCACACCCTCCGGTCGGGCGTATGAAACGCTGACGCCGGAAGAAGTGGTTGTGGTTAATATTGAGGACTGCTCCTATGAGGGCGAGATTAAGCCCTCTTCCGAGAAGGGTGTGCACGCTGCAGCGTACCGCCACCATCCCACCGTGGATTTTGTGATCCACACGCACCAGAAGGCGGCCACCATCGTCAGCATTACCGGCATGGAGATCCGCAATGTTTACAAGGAATTTCAGCCGGTTCTGGGCAATAAGGTGCCCTGCGCCGATTATGCTATGTCCACCACCAATTCTCTGCGCAAGAAGGTAGAGACGTGCATTATGATGAACCCGGGCTGCCGCGCCATTATGTTGATGCACCATGGCACTCTGTGCATGGGCGACACCTATGAGCAGGCCTTTGAGATTGCAGACGCACTGGAGAAGTGCTGCCAGCGGGTGATCAAGGACAACTATCTGCGTCATTCCTGGGCAGAGACATATTCTGACGAAGGCAAGCGCAACTTTTACCTGAAGAAGAATGGCGCTGTGGCTATGCCGGAGCGCATTTGTGATCTGGGATCCTCTGTTCGTAACGGCAAGACCTTTAGCTTGACCGTTGGCGGAGAGACCATTGATGTGGATTTGGAGACTGGGCTGGGCATTACCGGCATTGCACCCAAGTGCGCCAAGATCCATAAGGCCATTTATGACAGCCAGGATTGCTCCATCATCAAGCATGTGACCGATCCGGATGTGATCGCTGTGTCCTGCACAGGTGAAGATATGATTCCTATGATCGACGACTTTGCACAGATCGCCGGCGTGGATGTGAAAAACCGCCCGTGGATCGACGGTGATACAGACGCTTGTGCCAAAGATATTGCTAAGGCCATGGACAGCCGCAATGCAATCCTGATTCAGGGCAACGGCGCCATCATCACCGGCAATTCCGATGGGGATATGCAGGCGCTGGAGATCATTATGGATAAGGGCTGTGAGGCCGTGATTGACACGGATATTTTCAATCGCCCCCATTATGTGCCCAAGGTGGAGTGCTTCTTGATGCGCACCGTGTATTTGGCTAAGTATTCCAAAGAGATCAATAAAAAGTAAGGTGCTTTGCACCACCGCCACCCATTGTCTTGCAGTGGGTGGCTTTTTTATGGATTGCAGGCCACCCAAATGCCCATATCGGCCGCGGTGCGATGTGTATTGTATTCTGCATCGTTGACACACAGGGCGGGCGGATGCTATCCGCCCCTACGGTCATCTGGTTATAATAAGGCTTTCGTAGGGACGGCAATCTGCCGCCTGCTTCTCCATACATACGCGCAAAAAAAGGAGCCTCGCTGATGAAGCGAGGCTCCTTTTTGCTTTGCTTTTACTTTTCCAGCACCAGGGTGGTGATGGAGCGGGCAGGGAGGGCAAAGGCATCGGCGGCGGTGCCGCTGTCTGTCTTTGCCAAGTCGTTGTCTTTGTCGGTCACATAGGTGGTGTGGCGGGTGTAACCGTCCAGCGCCAGGGTGGTGCTGCGGGCCTTATCCGTGTTGTTGATGAACACGGCGGTAACGGTGCCGTTGGGGTTTTTGAATGCCACGGACTGCACATCGCTCAGTTCCTTCGGTAGGGTAATGGAAATGCGTACGCTACCCTCGTCGGTGAATTTGGAGAAGTTGCCCAGTACCCACAGCCGCTTGGAGGTCTCGACTTGATGGCTGTCTTTGTCCAGATACACCAGTCCGTCGGTGTAGCCGCCAAAGGCGCAGGCGGTCCACCAGTCCCATTCTACCGCGTTTAGCACCGTCAGATCCTGATGAATGATCCCGGCCAGTGCCAGACCGTATTCCATGCCCAGGCCGCTGTCCATACCGTTCTTTTGGATCAGGTCGTACACGCCGCTGTTTTGGTCCTCGGTCATTTGGCAGTATTCCGTCAGCGCCAGCTTGTAATTGCTGCCGTAGGTGGTGGCTATGGCATTGGCAAAGGCCTGCTTTTCCTCCGGGCTGGCCCAGTAGGAATGGAGTGCCAGCGTGGGCATACCCTTGCGAAGGGCGTTGTTTTTTAGCCAGTTGACACCGCTTTTGCCAAACATGGTTTGGAGGTATGCCATACAGGTGTCCGTGCCGATGTGGCCGCTTTCCCAGCCTTCCAGCCGGCAGTCCTTTAGCGCGTCTTCCTGCGCCATTTGCTTCAAAAATACCTTGTACAGATCTCGACACTGGGTCTTGGAGTAGTAGCAGCCCTCCTGCTTGGCGGTGCCGTCTTCATAACCCCGCCAGCTCCATTCCGGCTCATTGATGGGAGACAGGCCGGTGACCCGATACCCGGCCTCTGTAAAGTGCTTGGCGCAGGCAATGCTGTACTTGGCAAAGTCCGCGTACCGCTCCGGCTCCAGGTTGGTTACATAGTTTTCATCGTCCGGCAGGTAGTCGCAGTAGGCTTTGCCGTTGACGGTGTAAAACACCGGGGCACTGTTAGAGAACAGGGTTACCCGCAGGTCTTTGTTCATACTTTTTGCCAGGGCCAGGGCATTTTGCGCTGCTGCGTCCCGCTCCCAGTGGTAGCTGCCGTCCTTGTCTATAAAGGCTTCTGCCCGGCGGTCCAGGTCGGTGATGGTGGCGTCATCCTTGGAACCGGCGCCCAGGTTGTAGCGGTAAATATTCAGCCCAATTCCGCTGTTCTCGTCATACAATAGGGAGAGAATATTCTTGGCGTTCTCCCAATTGCCTACCTCCTGGCTCCACCAGCAGGCAGAAGCACCAAAGCCGTTCATTGTCTGATAGGCAGCGGTTGGTTCAATGGTGATGGTCTTGACCTGTGCGGTGGTTGCGGCAGGTTCTGTGTTGTCGGAGGTGCCGGCGGCGCACCCGGCCAGCAGGGCAGTGGTGCACAGAACAGCGGTCACTTTTTGTAAGCGTTTGGTGTATGCAGTCATTTTTTTCGTCCTTATGTGAATTTAGTCTGTAATGGTAATGCCTTTTTTCTCCCGCTGGGCAGCCAGCTCCGTTTCCATTTTCTCCCTAAAGTCGCCGGTCAGGTTGTAGAAGAACATGGGAATGGTGCATACCAGCAGACTGATGGCTGGGATCAGCGATACCACGCTGAATATACCGCCCCGCACCCCATGACTCATCATCAGCGGGTTGGCGGTGACGGAGGCGTTAATGGAGCCTACATCCAGGTCTACAATAATGTACATGAGAATGATAAACGAGGTGGAGAGCGCCGCTCCCAGTTTGGTGACAAAGCTCTGAATGGCAGAGCCCATACCGGTGAGCCGGGTGCCGGTCTTCCACTCCATGTAGTCCAAACAGTCGCCGATCATGGCAAAGGCGCACACATTGATGGCGCCGCAGGGCACGCAGCTGAGTACCAAAAACGGCACGCAGGCCCAGAAATGCTGATACCCGATGCACCACATAATCAGACTGGATACGGCGCCCAGCAGGCTGGTGGCAATAATGATCTGTTTGTAGTTGAATTTCTTAAACAGCACCGGCATCAGCAGCATGGCGCCGAACATACCCACGGCGCTGGCCACGCTGAACACGGTGCTCACCAGCGAGATATTGCCTTGCAGTGCCGCCTCCTGCTCCGCGGCGGACAGGCCGGTCAGGTCCTTGCCGATATAAAAGCTGTAACGGGCGGCGTGCACTGCGCCGGCCTGGTACATATACCGGGCGGCGGAGAGAATACCCATCAGTGCTGTGAGCATTAAGGGCTTGCAGGTGAAGATCAGCTTCAGTGCAGAGGGCTGGCTTTTGTCCTTCTTAGGCGGAATAGGAATGTTCACCCGTTCCTTGGTCTTAAAATATACCCGGATAAACAGCAGATTGCCCACAATGGCGCAAAACAGGGCAATGCACATATACTTGGTCTTTTCCAGCTCCGTGCCGGACAAATTGAACTTGGGCAGAATAAAGCCCAGTACCATAAAGAAAGCGGTAGGTACGGCAGAGCCCACGCCGTTGGCGGTGCGCGCCTTGCTGATAATGCCGCCCCGCTCATCTGCATTAGGCGTTAAGGCATTGGGCAGTGCCCAGAAGGGCACATCCGAGGCGGTATAGATCATACCCCAGGCCACATAGGTAACGGCGGCGTAGATCATCTTGGCTGTGTCGCTGATATTGGGTGCGTAGAACAGCAGCACCGTCAGTATGGCAATGGGAATGGGTGTGTAAATGAGATACGGCTTCATTTTGCCGTTCTTTGGATTGGCGTGGTCCATAATATAGCCCATGATCGGGTCGTTAATGGCGTCCCACACCCGTGCCAGCAGCATCAGCAGCAGCACAAATAAAGGCGTGAGCTTCAGCACGCTAATGTAAAAGTCTGAGATATAGCTGCTCATAATGGCATAGACCATGCCTTGACCCAGTGCTCCGACGCAGTAGGCCATCCATTCTTTTTTCGGCACATGATTTGTATGATTCATGTGACCGTCCCCCCTCTGTATTTTATTTTTAGGACAGAATATTCCAATACTAAGATACCATAGCCACCTACCTGCCGTCAATGAAAATGTACAGAAATCTGCATAAAAATAACCGGATTTTTACATAGAATGGAAGTAGTCAACACTGCGCAAATATGCTACAATGGGTTTGATAAGATCATCAAAGGAAGGAATTTGTATGCAGATCAAACTCATTGCAATGGACCTGGACGGCACTTTAATGCTGCCGGACCATCAGCGGGTAGGCGAGACCACCCGCCGGGCGTTGGCTGCCTGCCACCAACAGGGCGTGCGCCTGGCGTTGGCCACCGGTCGCACTTTGGCGCTGACGGAGCCGGTACAGGCCCAACTGCCTTTTTTAGATTATATTGTATTCAGCAACGGCGCCGGTGTGTGGGATGTGCAGAACAAAAAGCGGATCCACAGTGATCCGATGCAGCTGGCGGACGCGCGGCAGATCTGCGCTTATTTGGACAGCCGCCCGGTGTACTATGAATTCTATGCCGATGGGGTGCCGGTGGCACCTGCCCGGCGCAAGGGCATGGCGCGGCTGGACGGAGTGCCGGACAGCTTTGTGGACGAACTGCTGGAGAAAGTGGTGTACCGGGACAGTGTGGCAGACGCACTGGTCGGTATGACGGTGGAAAAGCTCAATCTCTTTACTATACCGATGGAAGAAAACCGAGCCCTGCGCGCGTTTTTGCAGACCATGGGCCATGTGGAGATCACCTCCTCCATCGGGTGCAATGTGGAGGCCGGCAAGGTGGGCACCAGCAAGGCCACGGCCTTGGCTGCCTTGTGCAGGCAACTGGACTATGACCCGGCCCAGGTGATGTGCTTTGGTGACGGCGGTAACGATGTGGATATGCTGCGTTACTGCGGCTGTTCGTATGCCATGGAGAACGGTACGGACGCGGCCAAGGCGGCTGCCCGCTTTTTGGCGCCATCCAATGATCGGGAGGGTGTTGCCCGCGTGGTTCGGCAAGAGATACTGAAGGAGAATGCAGATGAATAACAAAAAAATCGCCGCCATCGTGCTGATATTTGTGATTCTGTTTTTGGTACTGGTACTGGGGATCGGCTTTTTTGGTGCCATTCCGTTGATTGGCAAGTGGATCGCCTTTGTGCTGGCCTGTCTGCTGGTGGTGTTTTGCGTGGTGTTCTTTTGGCTGGCCGGGAGACGAAACCGATGAGTCGCAGATACACCCGGCGGGGCACGGCGCTGCTGCTGGTACTGGCGCTCCTGGTGAGTATGCTGGGGGCGGCTCTGCCTGTGCTGCAAAAATCGGGTGCCGCTTCCGGCACCTTTGCGACTGCCTATACTGCTCTGTTGGAAAAAGCCCCGGTGGCGCAGGCGGATTTAGAGCGTGATCCTTATGGTCTGTGCCGCCTGGTAGTTACCGGCTACGGCGGCAAGGACTACGGCGCTGTGGCAGCGGCGGTGACGGACGGCTTGGCGATTTTGCAATATGACACACCGTTGGCTGCCCGCAAGGCGGCGGTACAGTTGGCGCAGGACGGCGCCACGGCGGAGCCGGACAGCCTGTGCCAATTAGAGACAGATACGAACCTGACCGGCAACCTTTGCCCCTGGGCGGGGGAAATGGTGGGTACCACCGCTTTTTGCGCCCGGCGGCGGATCCCGGGTCACCGGGTGGTCATCGCCCAAATTGATACAGGTTTTATGCTGGATCACCCGGCGCTGCAAGGGCGGCTGGTGTCTGACGGCATAGATCTGTCCGGCGACGGTAGAGCCAATGCGGCTTATGACACCCGGCAGCGAGGCGCCACTTATTGGCACGCCACGGCGGTGGCCTCGGTGCTGGCCGGGAATACAGATGAGAATGTAAAAATATTGCCCTATAAAGTGGTGCGCTTCGGTACGGACACCTGCGCTGCCTCGGCGGTTTTGGCCGCCATGGAGGACGCTGTGGCGAAGGGCGCACGGGTGCTGAATATGAGCCTCAGCACCAGCCAAAATCGGGCGGGCTTTGCAGCCATGATGGACAAGGCTGCGGCACTGGGTGTGGCCGTGTGCTGCTCTGCCGGCAATGCGGGTGCACAGGTCAGCAACCGCTATCCCTCGGCATTGCCCCAGACCATTACCGTCAGTGCAGTGACGGCGGACAAGACGGTGGCGGGTTTTTCCAATTATGGCGACCTGGTGGATTACTGCGCCCCCGGCAGCCACATTACCGTGGCCACCATGGACAGCGGCGGTGCACCTGCTGCTACAACTGCCTCCGGCACCTCTCTGTCCTGTCCCTATGGGGCGGCCTGTTGTGCGCTGCTGCTGAGTCTGCACCCGGATTTGACCCTGGGCCAGCTGAACGCGCTGCTGCAAGGGAGTGCAGAGGATCTGGGTGACCTGGGCTTTGATCCCATTTACGGCAACGGTCTGCTGCGGCTGGACAACCTGACTCAAACCGGCACCACAGGCAACCTAACTTATACCCTGACCCTGCCGGAGGGTACGCTGGCTCTTACCGGCACCGGTGACGGCGCAGATTATGACCGTGCGGCAGCCACGCCCTGGGCGCTGTGGGCGGAAGAACTACAGCAGATTACGGTGGCGGATACGGTCACCGGGCTGGGCAATTTTACCTTTTCCGGCTGCCAAAATGCAGCGTTTACCCTGCCGGAGACTTTGCAGCGGCTGGGGGCCTATGTGTTTGAAAACTGCAAGAGCTTGCACACCATCACATTGCCCCGCAATGTGGTGCAGGTGGGCACCGGCGCCTTTTCCGGTTGCAGCGATCTGACAGTGCGGGGCTGGCGCAACACTCCTGCACCCCGGGCTGCGGCTGCGGCAGGGGCGGCGTTCTTACCCCTGGGGTGCGTGCATAACTATGTGTGTCAGATTTTGCGGCCCACAGATACGAACCCGGGCAGCCTGACCTACACCTGCGCCGTGTGCGGCGATACTTATACAGAGCCTTATGCGGAGCCGCAGGTGCTGGGCAGCGGCAGCTGCGGCCGTGGGGTGAACTGGACCTGCTATGCCACCGGGCAACTGGAGATCACCGGCGCCGGGCGGCTGTCTGCTTACAGCAGCAGCGCTGCACCCTGGGCTGTCTATGCGGATACGGTGAGCAGCGTGTTCATCGGTCAGGGCGTCACCGGTGTAACCGGTTACGCCTTTGCGGATATGCGGCGGGTGACGGCGTTCTCTGTCGCCGGCGATGATTATACGGTGGCAGAGGGTGTGCTGTACAGTGGGGACGGCACGGAGCTGATCTGTTACCCCGGTGGTCGGGTGGCTACGGACTTTACGATTCCCAATGGGGTGACTGCCGTGTATGCGGCGGCGTTTCTGTCTGCCTGGCAGCTGCAACAGGTGGAGAGCGCCTCTGCTGCGCTGACCGTTACGGCAGACGGCCTGTTGTACGGCAAAAATGGGCGCACTCTGTGGATGGCGTTGCCTCAGTTTCATCAAGATACCCTTGTGCTGCGCCGGGCGGTGCTGATCGCCGGCGGCGCGTTCTTACTGAATCATACCTTGCGTACGGTGTACGCCACGGCCGCCGTGTCCGTGGAGCCCCACGGACTGGGGACTGCCTTTTCTGACGGCTTTGTGCGCCGGGCACTTACGGTGTACGGCTTGCCCGGCTCTGTGCTGGAGACCTACTGCGGCACGGCTATTCCTTTTTACCCGGTGAACAGCGGCGCCTGCGGTGCGGAAACTGCTTGGCAGTATGATTTGGACACAGCGGCGCTTACGATCAGTGGCAGCGGACCGGTGGCGGACTTTGCTGCCGATGTGGCGCCCTGGGCACTGTTTGGTGCAGAGATACGGCAAGTGACGGTGGAGGACGGCGTGACCGCCCTGCCGGAAAGCAGCTTTGCCAATTGCACCGGCCTGACCCGGGTGACCCTGGGCAGCGGTATAGAGAAACTGGACGACAACTGGTTTGCCCATTGCCGGGATTTAACAGAACTGACGGTTACCGCTACGGACACGGTGTTCCCGGCTGCTGTCTTTGCAGGTGTGGGGGACGGTCTGACTCTGTACGGCTACTATGACACTTCGGTGATGGACTATGCCCGACAGCATGGACTGACCTTTGTGCCGCTGGGCTGCCTGCACCGAATCTATACGGACAGCGGACCGGCGCCCA
>ULXA01003203.1_pt1 | contig 54582 bp, 49 predicted proteins | sample 1960861 | NCBI WGS metagenome assembly ULXA01 (sample SAMEA4835827, study PRJEB28245) | human gut metagenome | biome: gut microbiome; material: fecal sample | place: Denmark | collected 2008
ATGAATATACATTTACTGTAATTGTGCCAAATTTCGTCTTAGTTCTCTATGCTCGTATAATGCTCCGGTTATATTTAACCCATATCAACAGATACGCCGTTATGTTATGCAGGAGGTGAATTAATATGAAGCATCTGAAAAAATTAAACTTTGTTGTGTTGCCTTTAGCTATCTGGGTAACTATGATTTTTTATCATGGAATAATTTTAAAACCGTTCTCAGATTTAATGATGAATATATCAGCGCCGTTTGTATTGAGCTTTGTTCTTCATACTATTGTCCAATTGCTCGTAATAAGCTCACTGACAGTGACGGCAGTAAAGAAGCTCGGTTATAAATTAAAGTATTCGATTATTTCAGTTGTGTTAATGTATGTGCTTTTTGCAATCTTGTCCCCACCGTCAATTTATATGTTTGTGTTTACGGGAGGAGTGCAAATAGGCTTTGCATCAGGTCAGCCTGCAATGCCATCTTGGGAATCGTCCATTTTCATAACTGTGCAATTCGGTATTGTTATGCTGATAACGATGCTGATTGCTTGCAGAAAGAAGTGTGCAAGTGATCAAAAATGAAAATTTATTTTCAATATTCGCCGTTATGACGGATATAGTTTTCGGCAAAGATTGACGGAAAGGAAAGGATAACAGCATGAAAAAACACCCGTTGCTTTCTAATTTCATTTTTACGATGGCGATTCAGATAGGCGTATATCTTATCGAAATATTTGAAGTGCAAATAATTGAGCCTATGCTTCAAGCGATGGGAGTCAGAAGTGAAGGAATATTGCCGCCTACGGCAGTAGTATGGCTCATTGTTTTCAGTGCAGTCTTGATAGCGGCGGCAATTTCGGCAGGCGTTATTCGCTCAAAGGTTTATTTTTGGATACCGTCATTCATTTTGATATTTATTGGGTTTGCAATTTATTATCCTGATAATCTTGCAAGAATCAAGGAAGACAACATAATCAACTTGCCATGGATAGCGGAATATTTTGGTTATGGTAGTATAATGTATTCTGCTATCTGTATAGCTGTAGCTAAGTTCCTTTGTGAGCTTCTTCCGTATACGATTACCCGTATACTGTTACTTCGGAAAGACCGCAAACAAGGCGAACGCACTCACTGACGAAAGAAACAAATACAAATGTGCTGACATCACGTCCGGGCAAATCAGCGGCTGATACTTTCTGGGCATCAGCCGCATTTTTGCATAAAAAAAGAAGCCACAAAAAGTGACTTCTTTTGGCGCAGAAAGAGGGATTTGAAATTTAAAAACTCATAGCAAATCGTTGATAGCTTTATTAACTTTGTCAGCTACACGGCGGTGTTCTTCGTTGAATGTATGTTGATAAATCGTTTTAAGCATATACGGTGTGCTGTGACCAAGTCTTTCCATTGCATATTTATCTGAAATACCTAACTGCAACATAAGACTTGCGTTTGCGTGTCTGAGGGAATGCATTGTAAAGCGTCGCATACCGTACTTTTCCTGCAACTTGAAAAATCTATCTAAAATCATATTAGGCGTAAGATTGTTTACGATATAATCGCCCTTATGTTCGATAGAATCAAGTCTTTTTATCAAATAGTCGGGTACAGCAAGCTCTCTCGTGCTTGTAAAACTTTTATTTGTGCTTTTTTCGATTAATTTGTTATTTTCGTTTGGCACAATTGCACCCTTAACGTAAATACGGCAATTACGATAATTGCTCCACTTCAAAGCTTGAATTTCTGATTGTCGCAAGCCGAGTAATAATGCAAACAGTACAGGTATTTCAATATCTTCGCCATAAACAGATGATATAATCGTGTGCATCTCATCAGGTGTAGGTACTATATAATTAACCGGTTCTTTCGGTTTAAGACGTATTGATGATGTGTCTATTTCGATTCGATTTTGCTTGAAAACAGCTGTAATTAAACCGAATTGATTGTTTATCGTTTTGGATGCGTATTTGATTGCATTGTGATTAGCCCACTTTTGCAACACTAATTCATTGATTTCTGACAATGTAAGATTGTTAATATAATCGTAAGCGTTTCGCTGAAGTATACGGTATCCTCTAATAGTTGATGGCGACAGAATGTTTTCTTTACTCCTTATGTATTGTTCTAAAGCAGTTTCGAAAGTCAAGGTATTGTTAGCATCTTCGCTTTCGAGGATAAGCACAAGTTTGTCAAGTAATTGTTTTTTCGTCATATTTTATCTCCATTTCCAATTAATTCGATTATTATAACACATTTGGGAATGTAAGTCCAATATTCCAAAGCACAGTTCGTCTGTGCTTTTTATTTTTTTAAAGGAGGTGAACTAATGCCGGCGAAGATAATCAGCTTTATCGCACCAAATAAGCGAAAAACTGAAAGCGAAGTTGAAATATCAAAAGTTGAGAAGATGGCTCTTGACAAGAAAATGAGCTACGGAAAATATGTGGCTATGATTGAAGAAGAAAAGAAGAAAGGATACACGCAACAGTAATCAATTTAACAGGTGCGACACGATGTCGCACTTATATGGAAGCGGTAGTAAATCGGGTGCAACTCCCGGAGCTTCCTACTCAAAAGCAAAAAAACAAAAAGGAGGTGAAAAAAGTGAATAAGATGAAATATTACTTGTACAATTGCGGCGCTGACAATATGCTTGCTGTTAACTTCAAGGATTATTGGATATTTATCGATGTAAACGCATACGGAAAAATCGACGGCGTTGACTTTGACAGCGAAAATGTGAAGAGTGAATACGCATCGGTACTTAATAAGTATGAGCGTGATGGTACTCGCGGGAACTTCTATGAATTAGCTTGTGATAAATGTGGAAATTCGCGTGCTTTCTGCTGTTATGATCCAAACGAGAATTATGTTTCAGGTGACGAATTACTCGAGCTTATTGCTGAGTATGATGATGACACAAATGAAGCGGACCTAAAAGGATTTGATTGGTGCGATGAACACGGTCAGCACGTCAATTTTGAAATCGACGAAGAAGATATGGAAATCTGATTTAAACAGTTTTCTGTCGCCCTCATTGCGAGGGCGTGGATTAAAGTAAGAATTATAACAAAATTATAAGTGCGACACGATGTCGCACCTATATGAGAGTAAAAGCATCCTATGGCAGTGCAACTCTGCCGGCTCTCACCATCGGAACACAGTATTAAGAGGTAGTTTCTTATGATGGGAATGGAAGTGTTCCGTAACATCGGGCGATGATAGCTACATCGAGGACGGAAAAGTAAGCCTGCCGTCCTTTCCCGGTGTTATTTTTAAAAGAGGCTTGATTTTTATGTGTTGCGACAGCAACAGAAAGAAGAGGTTTACTTATGAAAAAAATCATTACTGTAGCTAATCAGAAAGGCGGAGTCGGTAAAACTACAACCGTTGTTAATCTTGCGGCTAATCTCAAGCGTGAAGGATACAATGTCCTTTGCATCGACCTTGACGGACAGGGTAATCTGTCTGACTATCTCGGATATACAGGTGACGAAGGAACGCCGGTTATTACCGACTTGATCAAGGCTGAAATGTCTAAGAATATCACAGATGATATGATAAATGCCGCTATACTGACAAGCACCGCTGACGGAATCGACTACATTCCGTCCGACATATCACTGTCTATGGCAGATATGTTTATGGCGTCTGCAATCGGCAGAGAAATGATACTTCGCAAATTGCTGTCGAAAGTAATTTTTGATAAGTATGACTACATAATAATCGACTGTTTACCATCGCTTGGAATCCTTGTTGTCAATGCACTTGTAGCCGCTAACGGTGTACTTATACCGGTGCAGACGCAGAAATTTGCACTGAACGGAATAATCCAGTTTGAAGAAATCATCGCAATGGCAAAGGAACTCAACCCGGCATTAACGGTTTACGGCGTTATAGAAACAATGTGCGATAACACGAATATGACAAAAGGTGTTGACGAAGCACTCAAGAGTAGATACGGCAATCTTGTTTTTGAGAACCGTATATCAAAAAGTGTTATGGCAAGCAACAGCACAGCGGAGCAGAAAGCTATGACCATAAACACAAAACTCGGCGGACAGTATGCTGAGTTGACGAGAGAGCTTATTGAGAGATGCAAATAATATGGCTTCAACAAATTTGAAAGAAAAATGGGATAGAACACATCTTTGCGGCAGTATATATGGTGAGCACTGTGAACATCTTATGTATGCTACACAAGAAAAAAACGAATACAATAACAAAGCACTCGATATATATTGTGTATACTGCACGGCTAATGGTACAGCAAGAAAAATAGGCGGTGCAGCTACATGGACAGGGCTATCTCCGAAATACTGTTACAAAAAGCATAATCAAGAAATTACGGAGGATAAAACAATGGCATTTGATTTTACAAATATAAAGGCAAAGGGAAAGCTCAATGGGCTTTCCTCTTTTTCTTCTCTGCCGATTGAGGATGATACAGTTAAAATAACTCCTATACCGATAGATATGATTGATCCTTATACAGAAGGCTTGCATCCCTTTAAGTCATATACGATAGATAAAATTGACGAGCTTGCAGAAAGCATAAAGGTCAACGGCTTATTACAGCCGATAATAGTCAGCCGAAAGTCTGACGGACGCTATATGATTATAGCGGGACACAATCGCTTCCGTGCGTGTCAAAAGAATAATATGGACAGCATAGACGCTGTTATCAGAAACGAGCTTACAGCTACACAGCGAAAACTGATGATGGTAGACACGAACCTTGAACAAAGACACAAGCTGACCGCCAAAGAACGTGCGTTAGCGTATAAAATAAAGCAGGATTGCTTGAAAGAACTCGGAGCAACAAATCCTACGGCGGTAATTGCAAAGGAAAACGGTGAAAGCCGTAAGTCGGTACAGAGATACATTGCAATCAGCAGGCTAACGCCGGAACTACTCGATATGGTGGATACGGACCGAATTAAGTTATCTGTCGGTGTCGCTGTATCTTCTGTCGATTCTGAAACGCAGAACAGCCTATCGGAGTATCTCATCAGCGAGGGCGAAAAGGCAACAGTAGACGAAAAACAGGCTAAAGAAATACAGCTTGAAGCAACAGTTAAACCGTTATCGGTTGATGATATTGCCGAGATACTGGAGAAAAAGCCACAGAAAGAAAAAAAGCAAAGCGATATAATCAAAATCCATTATGCTGACATAGCAGATAGTGTTATGGGACTTCCGAAAGAAGAAATCGAGCCGCTTGTGCGTTGGCTCTTGACCAATAATCAATCTCAGATTGCCGATTACTGCAATGATAAAGGTTTTGTTGCCGTTGCCGAAACAACAGCCGATAGCGATACAGAGAGTATTGACGGCATTCTGATGGATGACAATGAGGAGTTTGATATATGAACATAAACGAATTTGAAAAAACTTTGTTGACAAACAAAATTACGCCTGTCAAATTATCTTCAGATGATTTACACAGAACGAAAATTATAGATAAGTGGACTAAAACCGACGAAGATAGAGCATGGATGTTCTTTGACACGATTTGTCATATTGCAGTTCCGATATTTGTTTCATTTCAAATTATTCAGATTGTTTTTTTTATGCTTCTTAGCGGTAAAGATTTTGCACTGGGAATAATACAAGTAATGTTATGTGCGGGTTTAGATGCCACAGTTTTATTTTTCCTTTCAATTTTTACATATGGATTTTTAATTATTAAAGCATATTGCGATTGTAAAAAAATAACGGTATTTCAACTAAAAAGCACATCTAATTATAAAGATTTGAGTTGCTCGCCAGTATTAAAAGAAGATATTATCAATTTATCTGAACGAGCTATTGCAAGAAAGTATTATTATAAGGATCCTGTTGTGGTATATAAATTAGCTAAAAGTGATGCGGATATATACTGCGGCGTAAGGCAAAAAGGTAAAAAGATGCAAGTTGTATTCGAAAGACCGATTTGTTTTAAAAATACAAAGTAGGAAACCGTTTTGAAATAGTTTATAGGTGTGATTCGCTTGATAAAGCACAAAAATGGGCATCAGAAAATCTGATTGCGGAAAACGAAGTTCTGAATGACGAGAACAAGAATGATGAGGAGCCGGAACTGTAAAAGGAGAAAAATATGACCGATAAAATAAGAATATTTGTCGATATGGATGGTACTATTGCAAGGTTTCACGACGAAAACTTGTATCTTGAACGGATGTTTGAAAAAGGCTTCTTTGCAGGGCTGAAACCGTTTGACAATGCTGTTGAGGCAATAAAACACATCATAGATAATCATCCAAATGTCGATGTGTATGTGCTGTCGGCGGCGATAACGACACCTTATTGCCTTGCAGAAAAAAACGCATGGCTTGATAAGTATCTGCCTAACATAGACAAAGAACACAGAATATTCGTGGAAAATCTCTCCACTGCTAAGTCGCTTTGTGTACCGGAAAGTTATATGTATAAAGACGATAACGGAAAATATCATAACAAAATATTCAAAAATGATATTTTGATTGATGATTATAACAAAAATCTTGAAGAATGGGAAAGAGATGGTGGTACGGCAATTAAAGCCAAAAACAACATCAATCACAAGGGCTTGCACGGAGAACTGTGGAAAGGCGATCTGATAGACATAACAGATACTGCTGAAAGTATAGTGGAGCGTATGACTAAGATTATCGTGAGCCGGGAAAAAGGCATTGAAGAAAACCGCTACAATGAAGATGATGAAGAATTAGAAATAGATTGATGGAATAACCATTAAGGAAAAAGGAGAAAAATATGACTGCAACAGAAAACAAAATAAACCATATTGTCGCTATCGCAAACGGTAGCGACATTTATTTTCCGAAAAAACTTATGGCAAGACGTGATATAGCCGATGATACAAAACTGCTTTTTGCGGTGGCGATGACCGATCATTGCAATATGACGGTATCGGAATTCTCGGATTTTCTTATGAATCACGTTAGTGAGCAGGCTAAAACAAAGAGGGCTAAGAGAGAGCTTAAAAGACTTGCAGGACAGCTCGATGAAATACTCGGTTAAAAACGGAGGAAATACAATGAACGAAAAACTGAACACGGTATTTGAAATTATCAATGCCACAAATACCGTCAGTGCGAATCGCTACCTGTCACACGCTCTTGGTGCAGAGGTAGCTATTGTATACAATGCTCTGCTTGCAAAGTATGCATACTACAACAAGCACGATATGATACCGGATGACTGGTTTTATTCGACCATTGATGACTTATGGCGAAGCACGGCATTGTCAGAAAAGACACAGAAAAGAGCCATAGCCATTCTTGTAAAAGAGGGGCTTATCGAATGCAAACGTAAAGGAATGCCTGCAAAGCGTTCCTTTTTTATTTGCAACGCTTACGAAAAAATAGTTGCACTCATCGAAAAAGGAAAAGCAATTCTCGGTGAAACTACTGCGGAAACCGCAAAATCAAAGACAATGGAAAGCGATTCTTCTGTTCAGACAAAACGGCAGAACAAGAACAGCCGAAAGTCAGCAACAAGTTACGCCGTTTCGGCAGAACATACTTATAAAACAAAAGAAAATAATCAGAAGTTATATAAACATCAGCAAAAGACGGTCGCTGATGTTATGCAGACAGCTATGGACAAAGGCACTTACTATCACGGCGAATACAAGACACCGGGAGAAGTATCGGAAGCTGTCGGCTGTATTGATGAGAACGGTATGCAGTACATCACAGATTGCTGTGAAAAACACAGAAGCAAGATAAATAATCTAAAAGCATACATAACATCGCTTGTTTTTTCACTTGCCGAAAGCTGTAAAACAACAGTACGGACGCAGTTTGAAGAAAGCACCAACAGTAGTTTTGACGTGTACAAGCTCGACGAATGGGCATTGGAGCAATACGCCACAGGCATTTAAAGCCTGCAGAAAAAGAAAGTATTCTGTAGGCTGAAACACAAACTCAATCATCGTTTAAAGGAGAATATGCAATGCTGACATCAAAGCAGTATCACGACTTGCTGAAAGCCAAGCTCAGACGCTTCAGCAGGTCGCAGGAAGAATGGAAAAGATTCCTTGAAACATCGTCAAGAATGTACAAATACGGTTTTAAGGACAGTGTATCTATCTTTGCTCAGAAGCCGAATGCTACAGCCTGTGCCGAGATAAAAACGTGGAAAAAGGCAACAAACCGCCGTGTTATCAGAACAAGCGAAGCAATCGGTCTTGTATATTCTACCGATAACGTGAATGTTACAAGTATACGCTATGTGTTTGACATAACCAATACAGTCAAGGTAAACGAGCAGTCGAAAACACCGTATTTTTGGCAAATAGACGATACCTGCGAAGAACGTGTGTACAATGAGCTTAAACAGGCATACGGCGTTACGGACGCAATAAATTTTGAAGAAGCAGTTAAAAAAATTGTCCGTGAACGCATAACATACTTGACAAAAGATGTACAAAATAATATAATAAAATCAGTGGAAGGCTCGGCGGCGGAAGAGCTTGACGAATTTGCCTTATCGGCGGTTTGCGAACGCTTTGCCTGTGAGAGTGCCACTTACGCAATACTTCACCGTTGCGGTATCGAATATGACGCAGATTTCAGCGACATATACAACTTTGACACTGTAAACGCTATAACCGCTGTCGGAGATATTATCAATCAGACAAGCGAAGAAGTATTACGCAGTATCGAAAAAACAATGAAAGCCATTCTGAAGGAGGAATACTATGAACGCATACGAGAAACAGCCCGAAACGATAACGAAAGTGATAGACGGCGTGGAGATAACATACAAATTCGACAGGGAAACGGAAACATATCTTCCGTTCTCGGACGCACAGGAGGAGACGATCGACATCGGCAAGTACGGCAGGATGAGGCTGAAATTCCTCAGAGAGCAGAAACCGATACCGATGACGTTCAATCAGCTGATGATAAACGGAGAGCTGGAGCAGCATCTGCTGACAGTGAACGAACAATGCACACGCAGAGTGATGGACTTCGTGGAGAAGAACAGAGAGAAGTACGGAGCGACGGACGCATTGCAGAACAGCAATCCGCTCGAATGGACGAGAATCTGCAACACGCTGAGAGCAATGGCGGAAGAACAGGTACAGCAGGAGATAATTTACGCTCAGTAACAGAAGAAGCAGACGAATATAACGATGTGACAGCGGAGGCAGATGCCCCCGCTGTTGTTCTATCCGATAGCCTTACATCTGACGAAATCAAGTCGGTGTTGCTGTATGACCGTTGGCTGAAACATAGCAAAAATGAAATAACCGGCTTTTTTCTTTCTGCCGCTGACATTCAGAGCAAGGCGGAATACCTCAGAGATTCGTACAATAACGATTATACCGAGATTATCATAGGTGAGGAACGATACGGTTATCATAATGAAATAAACGGACTTGAAATATGGAAAGGTCCGACATATTTCAGTATGACGGCGGATATGCACTTATCATGGACGGACGTTGCCGGCATAATTGACGATATGATAACGGCACACGAATATCTCAGTGCCGATGAGCTTGACAGAGAGCAGACAGACTATGTTGATATAGAGCCGCAGAAAGAAGAAAACGACGAGCAGCTCACTTTCTTTGAAATGAACTTACCGGCTGTCACAGAAAGCTCTGTACTTCCGGTAGAAAATATCAAGTCTGAACATTTCGACAATCTGTTAAGGCTCGGAAGTATCAAAAACCGTAACAGCAGACAGACAATAATTGCATACTTCAAGAAGCCCGGTCACACCGCACAGGAACGTGCGGATTTTCTTAAATCGCAGTATCTTACACAATACCGCAATGAAGATATAAACGATACCGCTTACGGCATAAAGAGCCTTGACAATAAGTTATCGGCGTACTTTTCCGAAAGCGGTATTACTCTCAAAGCAGGTGACAGTGTATTCTCGGTAGGCGGAAAGTCGGAAAGCATATCCTGGACGGAAGCTACAGACAGAATACAGAAAATGCTTAATGAAGGCACTTACGCACCACAGACTGTGATTGACGCATCAGCAGAAATTGAAGCAAAACAGACAGCAAACAGAATATGGGAGTTATGGCGGGATCAGAATAAGGACAGTAATATCAGACTTGATATTGATGACAGCGATTTTACGCATACATCCGAAACGATAGGATGTATAGCGGAAAAATTGCTGAATGACCGTGAATGGCTTGAAAAAACAGCCAACGCTTTTATGCGTTATGCCTATGAATGGCAAGCTGACCGCTCAGTACAGAGATTTAACGGTTATATGTACAACCCGGTTACCGTATCTGCAGAGCTATCTGACCTGTTGAAAGAAGAAATCAACTACACAGCACAGGAATATGTTCCGTTCCCGGCAACACCGTATGTAAATGCAGACCATATCGAGATGTATTTCAGAAAGTACGGACATATTGAAGGTGCAAAAGGCAAAATCAGAGAATATTTTACTTCTCACGTTGATACAAAGGCTCAGGTCACATATCTGAAAAGCATATACGGAAACAGCGGCTGTATGACCGGAGAGTTTGATTTTAACGCAATATCGACCAAAGGAGCGGAGTTTAAAATCTCTGTTGACGGCATAAAGGTTGATAAGAAAAACGTTTCGTGGGAAGATTGTGCCAAAACTGTATTCAAATCAATAAAAAACGACAGATATACAAAACCGTCGTTTGTAGCCGAAAAGACGGATGCGGAAAATAAGGTAGAGCAGGAGGAACCGGTCAAGTTAAAATCAATTGTAATCGACCTTACTCCAAAAGAAAGCAAAGAACCGCATACCGATTACACAGAATACATCGGCAAAGAATTTGAATATGAAAACAGAAAATACAAGATTGACAGTATAAATGAAGGCACTGTATCGGCACAGGATATGACGATGCTTGAAACATACCGCTATCCGATATTCAGAGTGCTTGATACTGAAACGGTTCTCGGAATAATCAGAGAACAGCCGTCAGAAAAAGAAAGGACGCTTTCAGATTATACCTTATCACCGGACGATTATTCGGATCTCGGCGGTGAAAAATCACGCTTCAAACATAACTTAGAAGCAATCAAGACGCTTAAAGCCATCGAAAGCGAAAACAGAAACGCTACTCCCGATGAGCAGAAAGTGTTTGCGAAGTATGTCGGTTGGGGCGGGCTTTCATCGGCATTTAACGAAAGTAATAACGCCTGGGCTGATGAGCATAAGGAAATCTCAGACCTGCTTACTCCCGATGAGTATGCAATGGCAAGAGAAAACACAATGACAGCGTTTTATACTTCCCCCGAAATAATCAGTGCGGTCTATGACGGACTTAAAAGTATCGGTTTTGACGGCGGAAATATACTGGATCCTTCAGCTGGCACAGGTAACTTTTTCGGAGCTATGCCTGTAGAAATGCGAGAAAAGTCAAAGCTGTACGGTGTAGAGCTTGACAGCATATCTGCAAGAATAGCAAAACAGCTGTATCAGTCGGCAAATATTACCGAAGGAGCATATGAAAAGCGTGTATTGAATGATAATTTCTACGACGCCGCTATTTCAAATGTGCCTTTCGGACAGTTTAAGGTACACGATAAGCGATACGACAGCCTTAATCTGAACATACACGACTATTTCTTTGCAAAATCGCTTGACAAGGTAAGACCGGGCGGAGTTATCGCCTTTATCACAACAAGCGGTACGCTTGATAAGTCAAACAGCAAATTCAGAAAGTATATGGCGGAACGTGCCGAGCTTCTCGGTGCAGTCAGACTGCCAAACACAGCATTCAAAGCCGTAGCCGGCACAGAAGTTACATCGGATATTATCTTTTTGCAGAAAAGGGATAAGATACAGTCGGTAAACAGTGAAAACTGCGAATGGCTTGACTTAGGCACAGATGAAAACGGCATACCGATGAACAGCTACTTTGTGAATCATCCCGATATGATAATCGGTGAAATGAAACAAGGCATAGAGTACAGTATGTACGGTGACGCAACAGCAACAGCCTGTGTTGCTCCCGAAGGGTACGACATCGTGTCGCACCTGCATAACGCAGTTACAAGAATAGACGGCGAATATCACCCGTATACTCCTCAGCAGGATGAAATCAAGTACGGAGAGCTGAAAAAAGAAACAATTCCGGCTGATGAAAGTGTGGATAACTACACATATACGCTGTATAACGGTAACGTGTATTATCGTGAAAACAGCATAATGACAAAGGTCGATAAAGGCGCAGACAGAATAGCTGCAATGATTGACCTTAAAACAATTACAAGAAGTCTGCTTCAGCAACAGTTACTCGGCTATGAACAGTCGGATATTGATAATACACGCAAGGAACTGAACGAGCATTATGACGCTTTCGTAAAGAAATACGGCTATGTGAACAGCAAGGCAAACGAAACGGCATTCAGTGCAGACAGCTCATACTATCTGTTACGCTCGCTTGAAAAGTTTGATAAGACAGATAACACATACAACGGTAAGGCTGATATATTCATAAAGAATACCGTAAGACCTGTAAAGACGGTAGTCAGTGTGTCAACAGCCGTTGAAAGTATCGGCGTTTCTCTTTGTGAGAAAGGCTGTATTGATATTCCGTATATGGCAAGCCTTTGCGGACTATCGGAAGAACAGACGATAAAGGATTGTATAGATGCAGGTGCTATATATAAAGTACCTCCGTTCCCACCTCGCCCGGATAAGACTGATATATACGTTACCGCCGATGAATATCTCAGCGGTAATATCCGTGACAAGCTGGCATTCGCAAGGACTGCCGCACTCACAAACAATGAGTACGAACACAACGTTGAAGCCCTTGAAAAGGTAATGCCGGCACCACTTACAGCGTCTGATATAGATATACGAATCGGTGTAACCTGGCTTGATCCGGAATACTATAATAATTTCATCCGTGATACGTTTGACGCTTACGGAAGCTGGAGAACGAAAATCAAGACATACTATTCTCCGGTAACCGGTGAATTCAACGTATCAAATAAAAGCTCTGAGCCGTCCAATGTCAAAGTTAACAACGAATTCGGCACAAGCCGAATGAACGCATTGCAGATATTTGAACATACATTGAATCAGCGTACTGTCAAGGTTTATGACAGAGTTGTTGATGATGACGGCAAAGTGAAATCTGTGCTTAATTCAAAGGAAACCGAAAAGGCACAGGAAAAGCAGGAACTTATCAAGGAAGCGTTTGCAAACTGGATATACAGAGATCCGGAAAGAAGGCAGAATATAGTTGAGAAGTATAACGAGCTGTTCAATTCAACAAGACCTCGAACCTATGACGGCAGTCACCTTGTGCTACACGGAGCAAGCGAAAAGTACAAGCTGTTTGATCATCAGCGTAATGCTCTTGCAAGAACACTGTACGGCGGAAATACGTTACTTGCACACGTTGTCGGAGCTGGCAAGACCTTTGAAATGGTTGCGTCTGCAATGGAAAGCAAATATATCGGCGTATGCCACAAGTCACTTATATGTGTACCAAATCACATAGTCGGACAGATAGCAAGCGACTTTATGGAGCTTTATCCCGGTGCAAATATCCTTGTAGCAACCGAAAAGGATTTCGAAATGAAAAACCGCAAGCTGTTATGCTCTAAAATCGCCACAGGCGATTACGATGCGGTTATCATCGGACACTCACAGCTGCTTAAAATTCCGTTATCGTATGAACGTCGAAAACAATATATCAGAGAAGATATACGTCAGATTGAGAATGCTCTGCAGGATATGAACGAACGTTATCTTGACGATGGGCAGAGATACAGTGTAAAACAGCTTGAAAAGACAAAGAAAAACTACGAAGCCCGTCTTGAGAAGCTGACTGATAACGAAGTTGACGATGTAGTCACCTTTGAAGAACTCGGTGTTGACCGGATCTTCATTGATGAAGCCCATATGTTTAAAAATCTGTATATGCCGACAAAGATGAGTAATGTTGCCGGAATACAGATGACGGAAGCAAAAAAATCATCGGACCTTTACTACAAATGTAAATATCTTGATGAGATAACGGGCGGTAAGGGTGTTGTATTTGCAACAGGAACTCCGGTGTCAAACAGTATGACAGAGTTGTATACGATGATGAGATACTTGCAAGCAGGAACACTTCAACGGCTCGGATTACAGCATTTTGACGCATGGGCGGCTAACTATGCTGATATTACTAATACGATGGAGCTTGCACCGGAGGGCAATTCCTACAGAATGCGTACAAGGTTTGCGAGATTTCATAATCTCCCGGAGCTGATGACGATATTCAAGGAATGTGCGGATATAAAGACCGCCGATGACCTTGAACTGAACGTTCCGGAAGCTGTCTTTGAAAATATCGCCGCCGAGCCTTCAAATACGCAGAAAGAGCTGATGAAAGGTCTTTCAGAAAGAGCAACAAAAATACACGACAAACTTGTTGATCCAACCGTGGACAATATGCTTAAAGTAACTTCGGACGGCAGAAAGATAGGTCTTGATCAGCGACTTATGAATCCTTTATTGCCGGACGAGGATAATTCAAAAGTAAATCTCTGTGTTGACAAAGTTTATGATATATGGCAGAACACCGCAGAGGACAGACTGACGCAATTGATTTTCTGCGACTTCTCAACTCCGAAGAATGACGGCAGTTTCAATCTTTACGATGATGTCCGTGACAAGCTGATAGCAAAGGGTGTTCCCAAAAACGAAATCGCCTACATACACGATTACAATACCGATGTGAAAAAACAGACGCTTTTTGCAAAGATACGCAAAGGCGATGTGCGTGTACTTCTCGGATCAACTGCAAAATGCGGTGCAGGTACTAATGTGCAGGACAAACTGATAGCATTACATCATCTTGATTGCCCGTGGCGTCCTGCCGACCTTGAACAGCGAGAAGGACGAATAATAAGACAAGGCAATCAGAATGACAAGGTTTATATTTACCGTTACGTCACGAAAGATACGTTTGACGCTTATCTCTATCAGATAATTGAGAACAAGCAGAAAGGTATATCACAGATTATGACCAGCAAGACACCGGTCAGAAACTGTGAAGATGTTGACGAAGCTGTTCTGAATTACAGTGAGGTCAAGGCACTTTGCACAGGTAATCCGCTTATTAAGGAGCGTATGGAGCTTGATATTGACATATCAAAGCTGAAACGTTTGCAGTCGGCTTATTTATCAGAAAAATACAGCCTTGAGGATAAACTGCTAAAGATATATCCACAGCGTAAAGCCGACGCCGAAAAGTATATTGCTAACACTGCTATTGACGCAGAAAGCTACAAGCAATACAGCGAGGAATTCACGGAAATGACAATAAACGGAGCGACCTTTACTGACAAGAAGGAAGCCGCAAACGCACTGTTACACACAATACGGACCGTCGGCTCTACGGATTTGTCCAAAATAGGCACATATAAAGGCTTTAATATGAAGGTATCATTTGGCGGTGCTTACAGCGTTTATTATGTCACTATGGTAGGAAAAGCACGCTACACCTGGCAGGTCGGACAGGATCCGCTTGGAAATCTCACCCGAATGGAGAACACTCTGAAATCAATCGGCTATGTTCACGAAAAAGCTGTACACGATTTAGAGGTTATAAACCGTGATATTGCTACTGCGGAGGAATTTGTGCATAGTCCGTGGGCAAGAGAAAAGGAACTGTCTGAGAAATCTGCAAGGCTCAGAGAGGTTGACAGACTTATAGCTGAAGCCGAAAAGAACGGTCAGCCGAATGGGCAGAACAAGGATATTGAAGAAGAACAGGAAATGTAAAACAGAGAGGGTGCGACATCGTGTCGCACCTTTGCAAAAAAAGAAAAGAGGTTTACAAAATGGAAAGTAAGCGTATGGCAGGAGATTATACAATAATTCTATCGACTACTACGTTGACTGGCGAATGCGTTATAGGGGAAAACATAAATGCGAAACCCGGATTTGAGTATATGGTTGCAGACTATCGTTCAAATGAGTTGTTTGGCAATTACGAAAATATAATGTATAGTGATAAATATGATGAAATATTACAGCTTTACGGTGAAAGAATTACAGATGCTGCAAAAGAATTTTGCCGCAACAGAGAAACCCTTGAAAAGAAATTCGGCGATATATTACCGATACAAAAATCGCTTTGTCAGCCGGTATCGTATGAGGATAATATACTCAACAAAATTGCTGTTATCTCACCGGAAAAACTAAAACGTGGCTGTATAAATTCTGCAAATCAGATTATTTTGATTACAGGTGGATTTGGTGCGTCGAGCAATTCAAGAGGACAAAAGGTTTATGCTAAGAATATTGCAAGCGGAGAGAACGAGGTATGGACAAGACAAGATATAATGGGTATCATCAGCTTTGATAATCTACCGCTTTGGGCACAGAACAAATTACAGCAAATGAAAAACTTAGAACACAGCGAAGATGAAATTGAGCTTTAATTGCACAGGTGCGACACGATGTCGCACCTATATGAGAGCAAAAGTGTCCTTCGGCGGTGCAATTCCGCCAGCTCTCACCAACAATGGAGGTTAAGAATATGGATTATAATAAAATGATGAATATCAAGCGTGAATCAAACGCATCAGATAATGCGTTTGCAATGCCGCCTAACAAAAAAATCACTGATACAGATGACGGTGGCGGATCATATTACGGCAACGATATAGGCGTGGAAATTGAAGATGATTACAGCTATATGATTGAGGATGAAAGCGAAGATACGGTAAAAAGCGTCAAGTTATCAAAAGAGCTGCTGTCATATTTCCTCAACGAGATTAAAAATATAGCGGTATCACTGCTTGAGCCATATCACACACATACATTTACCGTAAGTGTAACCGATGATTTTAAGGAAAGCATCAATAGAATGGGCGTGATTGAGCCGTTACTTATAGCACAGTCCGCAAATTATGGTAAGTATGAGGTTATATCCGGACACAGAAGGCTTGAAGCCGCAAAAGCGGTCGGTCTTGAAAAACTTCCCTGCAGAATCGCAAGAGAAGATACTCCCCGTGAAATTCTTGATGAGATTATGGTTATAACAAATCTTCAAAGACGCAACACGTTTACGAAGATGGAGCTTGCACGGTCGCTCAGATTGCTGAATGACAGCCGGAAGAAACAAGGATACAGAACAGATATTATGAACAGCTCCGGAACGTCAACCAAAACAGAACTCGCAGAAGAATTTGGAATATCGGTTAAAAAGCTATATATGCTAATCAGCTTTACTCAGCTGATCAATTACTTTGCTAAGAAGGTTGACGATAATACGTTACCCGATAAGATTGCATACTGCTTATCATTCCTGTCTGAATATGAACAGCACATCGTCGAAGAATATCTTAACAGCAATCCGAATTATGTGCTGACAGCCGATAAAGCGGAACGCTTGAAAGACAAAAAGGATAAGGATAAAAATCTTGATAAGCGGACAATCGACGCTATTCTTTCAGCCGTCCGACAGAGAAAAACGATTGAAACAACTACGGTAAAACTGAATACAAGTACATTTGAAAAATACGGACTAAAAGGAAAAACCGCAAATGAAATTTCAGATATACTCGAAAAAGCGTTGCAAAACTATTTCGAGAACGAGCAGGAAATTGACTGATAGGTGCGACATCGTGACGCACCTATTAATCAAGTGAGCTTTCAAGGGTGCGACATCGTGACGCACCTATTAATCAAGTGAGCTTTCAAGGGTGCGACATCGTGACGCACCTATGACAATAACAGCGGATTTTTCTTTTCTGATGGCTTTTTGCTTGAACATAGCCAAATGCAAAGGCGTATGAAAACAACTGGTTTACGAAACACCCATTGCAAAGCAATGGCAGGAATAGACGGGTGTCCCCGTCGCTGATACGGCTCTTTGCTATCGCAAAAATCAAGGGTGTAAACAGCATTTAAAGGGTGTAAAAATGGGTGTACTTAGTTTCACAGTGAAACTAAGTTTGTAAACACGCATTACAATCACGAAAATCAAGATTTTTTCAGTTTGCTTAAATCAAATTTCAGCATAGTGAAAATAAGCAAAAAAGGAGTGTGGAAAATTTGAATAATAAAAAAACAACAAAAATTTCGATTTACATTTCCGAAAGAGCATATGAGGATTTAAAAAAATTATCCGTTAAGAAAAGAACTTCTATGGCAAATTTAGTCCGTAATTTTGTAACAAAAGGACTTAATGTAGAAAATCACGATGAAAACGAAGAAGAATTCCGTCGTATGATACACGATGAAATGACAGAAGTTATCAAGCAGGAAGTAGAAAGGCTTGTAAAGCTACAGGTGAAATCAACAAAGGCAAGTGCAATCACGATGTATACAGGATTACAGATTATGTCGGAGTCTTTTGCGGATGATGTCAGCTTTGCACGTGTTGTAGCATCTGCAAGCAAACAAGCGGCGGCATATATGAAACAGAAAGAGAAATCTGATGATGAGTATATGCAGGATACTAATGAGATCTTAAACGGAATGAAGAAGGTAGTCAGAGCGGGTGAAGAATAATGTCATCGGCACTCATATATAAAATGAGGCTGACAGCTCCGAATAAACCCGGTACGGCAAGCCACAATTCCAATTACGTCAAGTATATAGCAGAGCGTGAACACGTTATGAAACTTTCGCAGGAAAGTGAAAGCGGACTGTTCGGCAGGATAGGCGGTGCAAATAACGATGAGCTGAATGTTGCCGATACACAAAACTATGTTTACGGTATCTCGAAAGCAGGAGTTACAGTGTACAACGCATACATATCATTCCGACCGGAGATCGTTAAAAGGCTTGAACTTGACAGCCTTGAGAAGTGGCAGAACTACATTAAGTTTCACATTGAAACGCTGATGAGAGGGTACGATATACCTAAAGACAGATTTGAATATATTGCGGCTGTTCACGACAAGAAGGGACAGCCGCATATTCATATTTCGTTCTGGGATAAAGACCCGCCTGTCACAGTACAATTTGTAAAAAAGGAGGTATCGGATAATGTAAGAAAAAAACTGATACACGATACATTCGCAAATGAGCTGTCGTATTATTACGGCATAAGCAACGAAGCAATGTCGGACGCAAAAGAACTTGTAGGGAAGCTGATGATTGATTTCGAGCGTGACATTTCCGGTATCTATTCCAATCGTTTCTCCGGAGTTGATATACCCGAAGAATTGATACAGAAGTACACCGATGTATTGAACAATCTGCCGGGACGAGGAAGAATAGCCTATGCATATCTTCCGAAAGAAACTAAGGATATGGTTATCGGTATGATAAAAGAAATGATTATGTTGCCAAAGATGAAATCTATCATCAATGACTATTATTCGGGTGCAAGATCGGCGGCAGAAATGTTCGACAGCAAAGAAACCGAAAACGGCAAATCCGAAATTGACAGGAAAATGCGGAAAGCCGCAGGCGATTTGTATAACAGGCTCGGCAACATTATTCTGAAATCAATGCTCAGAACTCTGAAAGAGAACAATGAGCAGAGAGATAAGGATAACGCTGAGATAAGCACAAAGATAACTGTTGACAGTATGGTATATGCTTTGAACGCAGTGAGCAGATTGTTCAGAACACAAGGCTCTGCCGGAACGGTAAACACTGCTCACGCTCTGATCGGTGAGCTGTCAAAACAAGCAAAGAAAGACATTGCAAGGCAAAAACAAGATAAAGGACACGAGGTGTAATCTATGGAAACTCAGATATACTTTGATTTCAAAAACAATAAGCTGTCGCTTAAAGGAGTAAATGCCGGATATAAATTACTTGAGCATAATGAGTTTACCGATGTTGACGGCACGTTAATAGGCGTGGTGTTAGCAAAAAGTAAAACTCAGTATGCTACCTGGAGATATTCATTTTACCCCAAGAGTGAATACTTCACCGGGCTTGACTTAGGTCACTATTTTAGCAACGAGATTTCAGCTAAAACGGACTATTTCGAGCGGTTATCCGAAATGGGCAATAGACTAAAGTCAGAGATAAGCAAAACCTGCTGTGAAACAGATGAAGATATGGAAATCTGAATACTTAGTAACATAAGTGCGACACGATGTCGCACCGGACGTTCCGGTCGCACAGGACGCTCCTGTCGCACTTAAAATAAAGGAGGTACAAATTACAAATGAACAAATTAAAGGCACAGCTTATCAAGAATATGCAGGCAGAGCTTGACAAGCTGAAAGAAGACTTGCTGAATATCTCGTCACAGGAAATACTCAGCAGAGCATATGAATATGCGATGAAAACGGAAATAATCTATGCAGCACACGATGCTAAACTTAATAATTATCAGATTAAAGCACTGCTAAAACACCCATCGCCACTGAATGATGTGTACAGCAAGTATCTGAAGCACGATGAAACATCGTTATCGGACGAGCTTGCAAACTGCCTTGCGGAAGAAGCAAATGTAAAACTGCACCACAATGAAAATACCAAGGAAAAGCGTCACGAAGAATACAGCGACGCTTTTTTTATTGATAACGGACTAAAGCGTATTGTGTGGATTTATTACAATCCCGACAGTAACGCCGGAGGACAATACGTTACTAACATCATCAGCTTTGATAAGCTGGCGAAAATTTCTTCTATAAGCCGTAATGCCGATGATTATTTTAACACGCAGATAAGCTCATTGTGTACACAGTATCTTTCAGATGTTGGTACGGAAGCTTATAAGGCGGCTGAACGAATGTTTTACGATAACCCCGATTTTATCAATGCAACATATACAACAATGCAGGCACTTACAAAAATCGCACTGATAGATGAATGGGAAAACGAGTTACACAATGATCTTCCCTCTTTTATCAAATCTGCGTTTGCGTGGGATGAGCTTATAGGATATGGCAGTATAGATGATGAAATTCAGTACGAAGAAACACCGGTAAAAGTTGTCCGTGACTTCTTCTTGAAAGAAAAAGGTACTATGTATTCATACGAGGGCGAATACAACGATTGCATTTGGAACCTTGAGGAACGTGACGGAAAGCCGGTAATAAACATAGCTGTAAAACGTGAAAATGAAAGCAAACCGGTATTTTCATTCGACAAAACATTTGAATGGAATGATATTACAAATGCGGTTATCGCCCGAATTCAGCAGGAAAAAATACACAACAAGCTCGTAGAACACTGTTATAAATTCAGTAAATACCGTACAGACGATTACAGAGTATATGATCCCGAAGAAGGCAGAACAGTAATCAGAGGTAGTGCCGAGCAGATAAAAGAATGTTTCGGCAAACTTTTAAATAAGCAGGAAGTCAAAATGCTTATTGAAACCGAAATCGTTCCTGCACTTGCAAAAGCCGATGAGCAGTTTGAAGTTGATTGTGAAAACGATGATATGGAAATATAAGTGCGACATCGTGACGCACCTGTAGAAAGGAATAACATATATGAATGAATCAAAAACAAGAAGAGATTGGGAAGAAGAAGCAGACACGTTTATTTCTGAATGGAGAAAGGCTACCGATGCTGATCCTACATTCGATGACGTGCTGAAAGAAGCAAATAGTATCGGGGAAAAAGAGATAAGTGAAATGTCTGATAACGGTAGACGTTACTCAGAAAACACTCCTAAAAAATATGCTGAAACGTTATGGGGATATATCAATGATATTCTCGAAAAAGAAGAAGAAATGGAAATATAAGCATATACGGTGCGACACCGTGACGCACCTATAAATAAATCAAATACCAAAGGAGGACAGAAAAATGTCAGAAGAAACAAAGAAGCCTGCTGAGGAGCAGACAAAGAAAGCTGAATATATCAGCGAGAAAGCAATGGCGGAGATCCTAAAAGGTATCCGTCAGAGATTACCGGTGAAGGAATACGCAAACAAGAAGTTTTCACCCGAACAGATGAAACAGATAAGGCTCGGTATGAAAAGCGGTATATCATACCAGCTCTATGCCGCACCGTACATCTCTCCGTCAGCTATGAAACAGTGGCGCAAGATGCTTGAGAAAGGTGTTGGTGATAAAGACATCATCGACTATCTTGCACAGGACGGACGTTCCTATGACGCTGAACAGATAAAGCAGATCCGTATGGGAATGAAGGATAAACTTGACGTAAAGCTGTTTGCAAATCCCGATTATTCTGCCGAGCAGATGAAGCAGATAAGGCTCGGTGTCAAGAATGACATTGATTATGAGGTCTATGCAAACGGGAATTTCTCGGCGGAACAGATGCAGAAAATCAGACTTGAAATGATGATAGCAAAGATAATTGACTTCATCAAGGAAAAGTTTACTCAGCTGTATCAGTCGATGAAGGCATACGCAAATCTGTATATGACAAAGCTCCCTGTCGAGCCGGAAGAAGATATGTCTCCCGAAGATGTAAAGGATGCACAACTCTTTACCCTTATGAAACGTGCGTATGACAAGATGAACGATAACTATGAGGATTTCGAGGAGATGAGCTTCGACGAAAAGGTTGACAGCATAATGAAAGAATTTGAGCGATGCAATGAAAACGAAAGAACGCATACTGTTGCAAAGAGCAATGAACTTATCCCGGAAGGTACAGAAAAACTTGAAGAAAGATGTTTCTCGGACCGTAAGGATATATCCGATGTAGTGATTCCCGGAAGTATCCGTGAAATACCGTATATGGCTTTCGCAAGCTCATCTGTGAAAACCGCTGTAATCGAGCCGGGCGTTGAAAGCATCAGCTCCTGTGCTTTTGCGGCTACTGACCTTGAGAGTATATCAATTCCCGATACGGTTAAGCATATCGGTGAACAGGCGTTTGCTATGACTGATATAACCTCGATAGAAATCCCCGCAAGTGTAAAGGCTATCGGTTATCTTGCCTTCAACGGTTGCAGGAACTTGAAAGAAGTCACAATGTCAAAAGGTACGATATTTGATAAGGACACTTTCCCTGAAGGTGTCAACATCAGATACAGGGAAAACGAGCAGGAACAGAGTGAACCCGAAGAAGAGGAAGGTTTTGAACCGGAGATTTAACGCAAAGGGCGTTAAACATATATCATACAGGTGCGACACGGTGTCGCACCTGTAAATGCAGAAAGGAATGAAAACAATGTTAAACGTAAAAGTAACAAGACTGCAACCTGTGGTATCACAGAATGCAAACAAGCTCAGAGCCATAGCCGACATCGAAATCGGCAACGGACTTATGATCTATGGACTGCTGTATAAGCTGAACAAGGATAACGAATTCTATGTACAGATGCCTCAGCATATCGGACGTGACGGCGATTATCACTCCACGGTTGAGCCGCTGTCTAAGGAATTTGCGGCAAGGATAAAGTCTGAGGTTGAAAAAGCCAATATCGAAGGTAAGAATTACACGCCTACAAGCGAGGAAAGTGAGCCGCTCAGATTTACTTTCAATATGAGAAACGGTGCAAACGGTAGCGTATACGGAAATATGCGCATCAACGATGACCTGCTTGTACATAACATAAGTGTTAAGGACAGGCTGGATGCAGAAACCGGCAATGTCGTGAAGTTTATTTCTCTGCCGTCAAAGCAGGCTGACAACGGTCAGTGGTGGAGCGTTGTAAGACCTTCCAACGATACAGTTAAGGAAGCTATAAATCATTTTGGTATTTCTGCGATAGGCAAAATTGCTGTTGAAACCGTAGGAAATATCAAGTTTAAGGATCTAAAAGAACAGTCCCCGGAATTATCATATTTCCGCCATCAGAACGTGAATTACGGCAAGGCTGTCGGAGAAGAATTGTCAAAGGCAGGTATTATGTGGAGCGGTAAGGTCGAAAAGACCGGTATGGTCATCACAATATCAGCAGATGAGAACGATTCCTATTCGAAGATCATAACTGAAATGCGTGAGCGTAACAAGGCTCAGACAGCAGAGCAGGCACAGACAGCGGGAAAGGTTGACGAAAGTGCATTTTTTGATATGAATGCACCTGAGCCTTTCTGAAACAAATAATATGTAATTTACCGGGATTGTGAAAGCAGTCCCGGCTTTTACATTACAGGAGGCAAAATGAAACTATTTAAAATCATTGCAACTCTTGTCGGATGTGTGATTGCACCTGTTGTATCTTTATTTTTATCATACAGTCTTGATGTTATGCTGACAACACAGGAGCTGAAACTGTTTGACTTCAACACCTGCCTTGAAGGTCTGAAAGTCAATCAGAAACAACAGCAGCTCTTTATGATATTTACAGCACTGCTTATAGGTCTGATCATCTTTGTTGTGTTTGTTGCGATGAACAACAAGTACAAGGCTGATATGATGACGGTTACACCGAAAATCAAGATACCCGTTCCTGCAGGCGAAGGTCAGAACGGCTCGGCACGGTTTATGACCGACAGCGAAAAGCATAGCGTTTTCGCTACATACAAGCTGAAACAGTCAAGTGATTTATGCCGTGTACTTAACAGAAACGGTGAAGATTATTACAATGCTGTTTCAAAAAAAGGTAAATATCTGCCGTTTATTCCGATACCGCTTGATAAGATTAATAAAAATGAGTTTCCTGCCAAAGGCGGACTTGTTGTCGGAATGAAAAAGCACGGCACTTACGAGGAAATCTCATACATAGCGAAAGACTATCACTCGTTGATATTCGGGGCAACAGGCTCCGGTAAGACAAGAACACTTGTTTTGCAGTCAATTATCTTCACTGCACTGGCTGGTGAAGGCATTGTAGTAAATGATCCGAAAGGCGAAATTTACTACTATACTCATCGTGTTTTGCAATCGCTTGGTTATGAAGTGATAGTAATGGACCTACAGAATCCAGAAAAATCGTGCGGCAAGAACTTATTGCAACCGATAATCGACGCTGTAAACGAGAAAAAGACCGATAAGGCACAGAGAGCAACGTGGGACTTGATTGAAATGCTTGTACCGAAGTCGGACAAGGGCGAGCCGATTTGGACAAACGGTGAAAAGGCTATCATCGGTGCCTGTGTGCTTGCTGTAGTATGTGACAACACGGATAAGCCGAAATATCAGAATCTCACGAATGTGTATTATTTCCTTGCAAATATGGTTAAACCCGGTGCAGATAATAAGACACCGCTTGAAGGCTATATTGCAAAACTGGACGATACACACCCGGCGAAGTCACTGCTCGGCATTACTGATGTTGCACCGAGCCGAACAAGATCGAGTTTCTACACATCGGCACTGACAACATTAAGATTGTTTGCGACAAACGATATTGCCAGTGTAACCGGCACGTCAGATTTTGATTTTACTACGATTGCTCAGAAGAAACAGGCAATATTCTACATCTTGCCGGATCAGAAAACAAGTTACTATCCTATAGTTACCTTGCTTGTCAATCAGCAGTACGAACTGCTTGTAGACTATGCGAAGGAACACGGCAACAGACTGCCGATAAGGGTAAACTTCTTCCTGGACGAGTTTGGTAACTTCACTGCGATAAGCGATATACAGGCAAAACTCACTGTCGCAAGAGGTTACGGAATACGTTTCAATCTGTTCATACAGGATATGGCACAGCTTGAAGATAAGTATGACAAGAATGTTGCAAATATCATAATGGGTAACTGTACCATATGGGTATATCTTGCGGCGGCGGGCAAGGAAACGAACGAACTTATAAGCAGTAAGCTCGGTAAGTACACAACACTAAAATACAGCTCATCGGGAAATAAAGCAAGATACTCAAATCCCTCATCGGGATTTTCTTCACAACTGGAGGGACGAGAACTCCTTACGGCAGACGAACTTGCAAGATTCGCACGTCCATATCAGCTTGTAATGGTACTTGGCGAGTATCCGGCTGTAATGGTGTCATACGACCTGCACAAGTGGCAGTTTAACCGCTTTATGGGACTTGGCAACGAGAGCCATAACAAGCAGTACATTCAGATCGTCACTGACAGCAGACAGGATAAGCGTGATACAAACGCTAAAATCCCGTTATGGGAGGTCTGGAAAGAGCAGACACCGCAAGCACCGCAGGAAATCGAGTACAATTACTTGTTAAGGCGAAAAGAAGCAAAAGAAAACAATGAAAAATCCGAAACCTATGATATTACCAAAAACGCATTCTATATTGCGGAAGATGAGGTAATTGACAAGGGAGAGGACTTATTCCGGAGGAAAGAATAATGAACAAGTTAAAGAAAATCAGAAACCGCATTTATAACGCCATATCATCGTTTATGGCAGTGGCATTTCTTACAATGTCGGTATTTGCAGAGGGTAATATTGCAAACAGCGTAATTGCGACAGGCACAAAAAAGCTGATAGCAGATGTCAGCTCCTGGCTTACAGGCATAGCGATAGCTGTTACTGGCGTTGTCTGTGTAGCTCTGTTTATAGCACGTGGCTTATCTGATGAACAGGATAAGAAAACGTGGGACAAGAGAATTAAGACAACAATTGTTTCTGGAATATTAGCGATAACAATAACATCTATAGTCGGTATAGTTGCAAGCTATTTCGGAGGCTGATTTCAATGCTACACAAAATACGGTCAAGGGCATATCTGACCGGCAACGACAGTGTATTAGCTGTTGCTGATGTAAATATTGATGATGCGGTAATAATCCGTGACTGCCGGCTTTTAAAAAGTGCGGACGGCAACATCGAAGCACAGTTACCGCAAATCAAAAACAAAGACGGAACATACACACAGACAGTACAGCTGATTAATTATCAGTCTGTACTGATGAAATCGCTGAAAGCAAGCATTTTCGAAGCGTATACAAATGCTCTCAAAGGGAATCCGCCTGTATCAAAAGAAAAAACTTTTGAAATGGAAAAAGAGCAGTTTGAACTGCAAAGGCAGGGCGTTAAAGCAGAAATACGGCGGATAAATTTGCCGAATTGTCCTGCACTTAAAGCGATAGCCGATATAACAATTGACAACTGGCTTGTTGTCAGAAATATACGGCTTGTTGCCGAAAAGGACGGAAAAATAAAGCCGGTAATGCCGCAGAAATCATTGCCGGACGGCACACGATGTGATCGGGTGGCGATAAAAGATGATACGCTGCTTGAAAAAATACGGACAGCAACAACTCAACTATATATGCGGCACGATGTGCCACAGCAATCTGCAATAGCAAAAGCGGACGATATGTATATGTTCCCGTAAATGTGAGGTGATAAATTAATGGCGGCTATATTAGTTATTCTGTTTTCCGTCATACTGAGCAGTATGACACCGCTTGTTTTTGAAGCGAGCGACCAGCTGATACCGATAGTCTTTGAAGTTGACAAGACGCTCGGACAATATCTCTCGACAGCGTCATCAACGATATATAATATAGGCATTTCACTGATGATACTGAAATTTCTTAAAAAGGGCTTTGAAATATACGTTATGGGAACAGACGGAGATCCGGATATGGACCCGTTACAGCTTGTGACGAATTTCATAAAAGCTATGGCTGTCGCTATAGGTTTCAGACCTATTTATGATATTTTCGTACAGATACTTAAAGAAACAGTAAACGCAATAACGACAAGTATGAACATCTACAAGGAAGTAACCGACTTTACCGGCATAGGTATAATCAACGGCGTATTCTTCCTCATAGCACTTGTAATATTTATGATACTGTTCTGTAAGGCTTTCGGGCTTGGTATCAATATGATGATATTAAATATCGGAATGCCGCTTGCCTGTACTGGACTACTTGATAATGACAAAGGAATGTTCAAAAACTACTTTATGACCTATGTCAAGACATTTCTGACCGTACTTATACAAGTAGTTCTTAGCAAGCTCGGACTTTATATCATAGTCACATCTGCCGGTATAGGAAACATTGTATCGGGCAATTTTGATTTGGTAAAAATGTTCCTGGGCTTGGCTTGTCTTACTACAGCACTCAGTACACCTAAACTGCTTGCAGAGTTTCTTGTGCCTTCCGGTCCGGGCGGCGGTGCAATGAGTAAGATATATGCAGTAAATACAATACGTACTGCAGTTAAGAGTTTTGCAAAATAGGAGGATAGATGGGTACAATTGACCAGCTCAGTCTGATAATACAGGGCTTACTCGTAGCGGGAGTAGCACTCAGAGTAATTATCCTATTGATAAAGATTGTTCTAAATCCCGATGAGAAGCCCCAGCTGATGCCAAAAATCAGAAACGCACTTGTGTTTATGGTTTTTGGCATTGTAATTTTTCAGATCAAAGATCTTATTGTCAGGTATTACTCTTAGAAGGAGCAAACAAATGAATGATAAACATTTATATATCCCATACGGCTTGATAATCGAAAAACAATGGTGGGATGGTTGCGGTCCGAAGCAGAAGCCACAGTTTGTAATTGGCGGACTTATATCACTTGGGCTTGCCACTGTCATCTTCTTGCTTGTACATGTAATAATAGGACTTGCAGTAGGGATATTCGGTATTTTTGCTACAGTAGCACTGATTACAAAGCAGGACAAGACAAATCTTTCGATAATCGACTACATCGGGCTGATGATCCGGAAAAACAAGGAGCAGCAGAATTTTCTTTATAAGTATAAAGATGATTATGGGATTATGTGACAAAGATACACAACAGGTGCGTCACTGTGACGCACCTTGAATATAAGAGCAACAGTAATCATACGGGTGCAACTCCCGTAGCTCTGAAAGTAAAAATGTGACCGGAGCGTCCGGTGCGTCACCGTGTCGCACTTGGAAATTGACATTTATTGTCGCTTATTTTAGAACGGAGATTAGAAATGTATACTAAAGAAAAAAACACAGAAAAATCAAAATTAACCGATAATGCCGAAAGAATCAATTGCGAAGCTTGTTATGAGCCGTGCATATTTGAATTGAAAGATTCCGTCCATACTTTCAATATAGGATTACTCGACATTCTTAAATGTATTAAATTTGCCGAGGATGAGGGAATAGTTCCTAAATTACCTGAAGAATGGTGGATCTCTATTTCACAGCAATTCGGTTATTTCGATGAGGAACGGTAATGAAATGAATGTTTTAAAATAATTTGACACAATTTTAATTTTAAGATATAATTAGGAGTATAAATATGAAATTCGTAATTTATTCAATTTTAGTACCGAATATGGTTTATTGGATTACGTATTTTGTGATATGCGAGGTGTTTAAAATGGACTCCTTAGTGGGTGCAATTGTCGGTTCGGCTGCTACAATATTCGTGGGTATATTAGGTTTAATAGGCGTTTGTATAAGCAACGGAAGGAAAAGCAAAAAATTAAATGACAATCTTGTTAAATTGCAGGATTGCCAAATCGGCGTAAAAGACGGTGAACTTTCAATTGCAAACCGACTCGGAGTAACAAACGGCGAAGAAACAAATCTTACGGCACAAAATAAAATTCTCAGGGAAGATCACAAGAATATTAAAATAATCCTAAATGAAGAAATCAAGAAGAGCATTAATATCGTTGCAGACAACGCAAAGAATACATACACATTTATTGTGAATGAGAGCGAAATGAGAAAACAAAAAGAACAGTTGCTCCAAAGCAATGAATACAGATGGGCACAAGCCATTGATGATTTAACTTTGTTTAAAAACATATTAGGAGAGAAAAATCAACTAATTGCCGACTTGTATCGAGAAAAATCTGAATTAGAGGAAGCAAATAAAGAACTTGATGAAGTAATTAAAACGCAAGCCAAACAGATAGAAGAGCTAAACGCTAAACTCAATCCCGATAAGCACGTTCACTCTCAAGAGCAGGGAATGTACCCGACACTTTAATATATAGAGAGATCTAAGCGACTGAAATCAGCCGCTTTTTCTTTTTCTGAAAGTAAAAATCCAAAGCAGTCCGCACCCGTAGGACTGCTTTTTTATATCGGAGCGTTAGCATATACGGGTGCAAATCCCGTAGCTCTGAAAGTAAAAGTGTGACCGGAGCGTCCGGTGCGACACCGTGTCGCACTTGAAATTGACATAAGTTAATGCAACGTGATAGAATAGGAGTAGAAATGAAAAACAACTACTATTGCCGAGCGTGGTACAAAGGCAAAAAACGTAAAAATCTTGAGCAGGCAGTGTCTTTATTAAAGCAATTTGACTGGTGTGACTGCAATGAATTATCACAGGACAAGCAGAATACTGCAAGAAAAGTATTGAATAACCTCTCTGCGATTATGGCTGTTACACCGTATGATAAGAAGAAAGTGGAAGTGATCGACGAACAGCGTTACATAGAAATTCTGATGAGAGCGTTCAAATATCTTTTGAAAAACGATTATTGGAATTGCTGTCACGAATTATCGGATTTTTTCGAGCTTGAGCCTGTTTTTCAGCCACACATAGCATACGCAACACAAAAATTACTTGAAATGGCGGTAAACTAATGTTTATAAAGAAGAAAATCAAAAAACGTTTTATTAATAATAAGCATCAATTCAATTGTGTCTATGAATATGTCAGAAATACTGCTGATGAAGTTGACAAAAAGACAGCAATAAAGTTTTGCGATTATGTTATCGACATTCTGTGCAAAAACATAGAGAGTAATATGCAATTGAATTTTATAAATCATAATGTTGATGATTTTGTTCTCCCATTTCACGAAAATGAATACGAAAATGAAAATCCATATTCTTCATTCATTTGGTTTCCTGTCAGCGTAACAGTAAAAGGGAAACCTATTAATATTGAAACTGATTCTATGATCGACATAGATTTAGCCAAATGTCACTTATTTTGTAATACTCGTAAAACTAACTCGTTGTTGAAGTTATTAAAATATATAAGTGATTCCGGATTTTATTTTGATAAAGACAGTCACCGTGCTATGTATATAGAATATCTGAATGTTTGTACTTTTGTGAGCGATGGCGTGCATTCTCTCTCAATAGCACATCATCTCAAGCAGGGAAAGATAACGGCAAAATTAGTTGATATAACTACAATATTCCCGTATGTCGATACGGACGGCGATTATTGGTATGTAAATGGCGATACTTATAATGAGTACCTTGCTGAAGATTATAGGTTTTGCTTGATTTATGAGATAGCAAAATTCAAGTACGGACTTGAACACGAATAAAATAATCAATTCCCGTAGCCCTGAAAGTAAAGGTGCGACATCGTGTCGCACCTTAAATCAGCCGCAGAAAAAAGAAAGCCCGCCCAAAATGCTGTAATCGTGTAAAAGTTGGCAGAAAGCAACAAAAAGCGATACTATACTTTGTCAATGTTTTTGTCGCTGTCGGCTGGACTTTTTGCCGTAAGTGTGTTACAATATACTTGAGGGAATAGTACTGTACCGAATCGAAAGGAGAGGCACAAATGGCAAGAAATATAGTAAAGGCAAAGCTGGATATAATATTCAAGAAGTTGTTCACGGACGAGGGAAATCAGCATTTACTACAGGCTTACTTATCGGATACGCTCGGTATACCGTATGATTCGATAGAAAACCTCGTTGTACTCAATTCCGAGATAATGCCGGACAGCATAACCGAGAAATACAGCCGTATGGATATTCGTATGAAAGCCAACGGCAGACTGATAAACGTTGAAATGCAGATAAAGGACGAGGGCGATTACAAGGACCGTTCGCTCTACTACCTGTCTAAGCTGTACAGCGGTCAGCTTAAAAGCGGAGATGTGTACGGCTCGCTGAACCAGTGCATTTCGATAAATATCATCAACTTCAATCTCTTTGACTGCGAAGAATATCATTCATCGTTCTCAATGAGAGAGGACAGCAGAAACGAACAGCTTACAGACAAGTTTACAGCTCATTACTTCGAGCTGAAGAAAATAGGCAAGAATATCGACAAGAACAACAAGCAGGAGCTATGGCTCAGACTTATCAATGCGGAAACGGAGGATGAACTTGATATGTTACAGCAGACAGGCGTAAAGCAGATACAGGACGCAGTAGTTGTACTGCATAAGATGAGTGCGGACGAAAAGACAAGAGAGCTTGCGGAAATGCGTGAAAAGGCTCTGCATATCGAAGCAACCGAAAAGGCACACGCAAGAGCCGAGGGCGAAGCAATCGGACTTAAGGAAGGCGAAAGAAGAAAAGAAGCTGAAATCCTCGCCAACCTCAAAGCTATGGGCTTATCTGAAGAACAGATAAAGCAGGCTCTCGGCAAGTAAGAAACAGACCAAATCCCACAAAGGAGGATCCAAAAATGAAACGTACCCACACCATACTCGCAACAATAACGCTCATCAGCGTAATATTGACAAGTGCTTGCACGGCAGGCAATGCAAGCAGCACAACGTCCTCCGTACCCGAAACGGCAGTTACCACAACAGCCGCTCCAGCAGTAACGGGAACAGTGATGGATAGGATTGATGAGCCGAAAGCCGAAGCGACTACTGCTCAGACTACAGCTATCACAGCAGTGACCACCACAAAGCCACAGGAAACAAAAAAGACGGAAACGACAGCAGCTACAGCAGTCACCACGGCAAAGCCAAAGCCGGCAACGACAACAACCGCCGCCACAACAAAGCCCGCTCCCGAATGGACAGAAACAAAGGCAAGCGGTACAAAGTACGTCAACACCGACTGCTACAGCAGAAAGAAAGCTGTACTCGGCGCTGACACAGTTAAGCTGTACAGTGTGAATGACAAGGTGACAGTAACAGCCAAGACCGATACAGGCTACTTCAAACTTTCTGACGGTAGCTTTATACACGGTGACTATCTGAGCGATAGCAAGATTGTTATACAGACTACAACAACCACAAAGAAAGCTGAAGCACCTAAGCCTGCGACCACCACCACAAAGAAGCAGGATAGCAAGCCGAAGTCGATATATGAATATCCGTTCGACCTTGAAGCAATTAAACAGGTTATAGTTAATGACGCTGTAAACAATTACGGATTAAAAAACCTTGAAGATCCAACCTGGACTCCCGAAGGTAGCACGTGGTTTACACCTCTTGTTATCTCTTACGATTTGCACCCCAATGTAATTAAAAGAGATATTGAGAGCTTTGCAAAGGACAACATAAAAGGGTTTATGAAAAAAGGCGACTATTTCAAAGTGTACATTCAGGACATATCTGAAGATTTGGATGTACGAGATGAAAACGGAAAGCTGACAAAAGCATACGCTATATACTTCTTAAGAGGACAAACAGCAGACTCGGTTTATGATGATTAGTTGTTTCCTTTTGAACATATGACAATTTAATATACTTTAAGAGCTTTGAAAAATCAAGGCTCTTTTTCTTTTTCTGAAAGTAAAAATCCAAAGCAGTCCGCAACCCGTAGGACTGCTTTTTTATATATATTTTCAAAAAAATCAACCAAGAAAGGAAATCAGTATGAAAAACAAATTCAAAAAGCTGACAAGCTTGCTTTTGGCAAGCATTATGATGTTGGTAGCACTTCCTATTCAGACATTAGCGGCTGAGTGGGGTAAGGGCGATACCGTGTATGCGGCAATGATAGGTGATTTTGTCGGTTCTGACGGTAAGCCTTACGCCGATAAGTACAATTACGACTACATCTACTATAAGTCGGACGGTAGCATAGGAAAAGCAACTCGTTATGCTTCTACTCACGCAAAGTTAGGCGTAAGTAAGAACGGCATTATTCAGCCCGCTATATGTATTGAAGCCGGTGTTGCATATAACACAGGAAGTTCTTATGTAGGTGAAGGTAACAATAATACCTATTTAATGAATCTTCCCTATGCAATCCGCAGAGATTTAAAAATCGCTCTTTTATGCGGTTTTAACAGCGATACAAAATCATCACCTGTAGCAAATACAAATCTTGATGACTTTTGGTTCGCTACACAGGCAGTATCGTGGGAAATTCAGCAAGGTCTGCGTACAGAATACGGTAAAAGTGACCTGGCTGTTAATTCAATTATTCCTAATACACCTAAAACAGCTTATTACGACCAGTTAAAAGGCAGACCTGCCGAAAAGTGCTATGAGTACATTCTCGGTAAGATGAAAAGCTATTCACTTATTCCGAGTTTCACTGACGTTAGTAAGTCAAAAGCACCTACACACGTGTTGAAATATGATTCGTCAACTAAAAAATACTCACGCACCATCGTTGATACAAACAACAGCGGTATGCCTGCAAGTGCTTTCAATATTTCGGGAGTTACTGTTACAAAGAGTGGTAATAAGTACACCTTCAGTACAACAACCAAAATTAGCGGTACAAAGGCTTGTACATATAAAGCTAACCGCACAAGCGGAGATCAGCTCGTTATATGGAAATCGGGCAATGGCTCTCAGACTATGGCGGCGGGTATTGATGACCCTGTGCAGTTCTACGCAAACTTTAAGACCGAAAGCACAGGCACAGCTCAGATAAAGAAAGTTTGGGAACACAATCACGATGCTTCAAGCACGAAAGCCGATAACAGCGACATCTATTTCACGATAAAGAATAGTTCGGGTTCGGCCGTGAAGGCTACTGGCAAGGCAGGCTCGTATACCTACTCTACAAGCGGTTCCGTGAGCCAGTTCAAATTAAACTCAAGTAACACTTTTTTAGTAAAATCGTTACCTGCAGGAACGTATACCGTTACAGAACACGGAAAGAATTCAGACGGCTCGATACCCTATTACACCCGTACAGGCGGTGTCAGCAAGACGGTAACAGTAACAGCAGGCAGCACAGGAACGGTAACGTTCACCAATACCCGTAACACAGGTACAGGCGAGGTTATAAAGACCTGGATTGATACCAACGGTAACGCCATAGCCGCAAGCAACAACGTTGAAAGAAATAAGCAGATATATTTCCGCATCAAAAACGCTGACGGAAAATATATAACTGTCAACGGTACGAAGTACAGCGGCTCATATTTTTTTGCCGGAACAACAACTAAAGCTACATCGCTGTATGTTAATCCCGGTACAGGTACTTTCACAGTTTCTGACCTGCCTACAGGCAAGTATACCGTATATGAGTACGGCTCACCGGATGGTTATTCTGTCAACAGAGCATCTCAGACAATTACCATCTCAAGAGATAAAACGTCGTTCGTGTCTTTCGTAAATAGCGAGGACAGCGGTACGGCTCAGATAAAGAAAGTATGGCTGTCCGATACAACACTGTCAGCTTCAGAAATAGCAAATCTTGAGAAAAATGTTTACTTTACTGTCAAGGACGCTAATGGTAAGTATATCAAGGTTACAGGCTCGGCAGGAGCGTATGTTTATGCCGGCACTCAGACTTCCGCAAATAATATGAAACTCAGCGGCAGTAAGTTTAATGTAAGCAAGCTCCCTATGGGAACATACACTGTAACAGAGATTAATAACGCAAGCGGTTACAATCCGAAAACGCAGACAAAGACGGTCACAATTGCCAATAAGGGCGAAATAAAGGCAATATCATTTACGAATAAATCAACGCCAGTTGTTGTGATAAGAAAGCATTTCTCCGATGAGAACAATCTGACAGAAGCACAGCTCAAAGAACAGTATGCTAAGGTTACTGTAAATCTGCAGGTGCTTGGCTTCGGCGGAAGTGTTTCCTCGAATCCGCCTGCAGGCTACTATGTAGAATTTACGGGTTCAAACGGTAATTACACATACAAAGGGCTTTCGTCAACCAAAACATCAGCAACAAATCTCAAGCTGAATGAAAACGGCGAAATGACTATATCGTTCGGCACTAACACCGCTCCGTATTACTTAGCTGTCATTGAAACGTACAGCGGTACGGATTACGATGTTGATAACCGGGACCAGCGTATTGACCTGGGCAACGGTGATCCGAATGCTGTAATCGACCTTGATGACATTGAGCTTGACAATCAGCTTAAGACAGGTTCTGTGCAGATTGACAAGCAGTTTTTAAATGAAAACGGTGCTATAGAAAATATCCCCGATGACAAACTTGCCGAGGTCGCTTTTAAAATCAAGCACAACGGCAAATATCTCACCTTTACAGGTAGCGACGGTATCTACACATATAAAGGCGAGAACAATACCGGTACAGAATTAAAGCTTAACAAAAGCACATATAACTTTGTTGCAAATGAGCTTCCCGCAAGACAAGAATACACAGTGTATGAAGTAAGCGGTACAACAGGTTACAGCTTCTCAATCGACCCCGTGACTTTCACTATCACTCCTGCCGGCTCGGTTAAAAAGGTGTTTACAAACAAGGCAATGACCGGTACGATAAGTATTGTAAAACACAGTGCAGACGGTGTACTTTCCGGCTGGCAGTTCCGTGTTACAGGCACAGCCAAGACTGGACAGAGCTACGATAAGACTTTTACTACCGATGCAAAGGGTACAATCACAATCAGTAATATCCGTATCGGTGATTACAAGGTTACAGAGGTCAAGACAGGTAAAACGGTCGGTTATATTACCGAGAACAGCAAAGACCTTGAGGTCAAGACCGATACTGTAACAACTGTCAACTTCGAGAACAAGCCGTATGCGAATATCGTTATCAACAAGGTTGACAGCGTAAAAGGCACTGCTCTGAGCGGTGCGACATTCGGCATTTACACAGATGCTGAATGTGAAATTCCTGCACAGGCATATACATCAGCTACAGATGATACTCTGACAGACGCAGAAATCACAGAAAGTGCGACAGGCAAGTATACTTGTAACTTCTTACCGATCGAGAGCAAGGACGGCACAACGTATTATGTCAAGGAGCTTTCAGCTCCCGACCATTACGCTATTGACACAGACGTACACCCGGTAACGCTTAAAACCGCAAATTCAACCGTAGCAGTATCAAACAACGCTACATCGAAATTCTATGAAACGCCTTTAGGCTCGGTCAGAACGACAAAGGTTGACGCAGATCATCCCGATGTACTTCTGAGCGGCGCTGAATTTACTGTATATCAGTCTGATAAGGCTACTGTATTCGGCTCGCTCACAGAAACATCAAAGGGTACATATCAGCTTGACGAAATCCCGGCAGGCACATACTACCTCAAGGAAACAAAAGCACCGAAGTATTACAATATCGACAACACATTCTATCAGTTCACAATTTCTGACGCAGGCAAGGTTGTCGATGTGTCAATCAACGGCAACGACAAGTTCCCCAATGCTCCGCAGAAGGGCGATATAAAGATAGTCAAGAGAAGTGCAGACGGTGTTCTCAGTGGCTGGCAGTTCAGAGTAACCGGCACAGCCAAGACCGGACAGAGCTACGATCAGACTTTTACTACCGACGCAAAGGGTACAATCACTATAAGCAATCTCCGCATCGGTGATTACAAGGTTATAGAGGTCAAGACCGGCAAGACAGTCGGATATATCACACCTGCAAATCAGACGATTGAAGTAAAGAGCAATGCAACTACTACTGCAACGTTTGAAAACAAGCCTTTCGGTCACATTGTTATCAACAAGGTTGACGCAAAGACCGGCGAAAAGGTAACAGGTGCTACATTCGGTATCTATACCGACAGCACTTGCAAGACAGTAGCAAAGGCGTATAAGTCGGACACTGACAGCACACTTGTAAATGCGGTTATCACAGAAGCCGAGGACGGCAAGTACACTTGCAATTATCTCCCTATAAGCAGTGCAACAGGTACAACATACTATGTCAAGGAGCTTACAGCTCCCGAAGGCTACTACCTTGATGCAAATGCACACGCAGTAACACTTAAAACAGCAAACGCTACTGTATCGGTTAGCAATGAAATCGGAAAATCCGACTTCAAAGAATATCCTTACGGTCACGGTGCTGTAATCAAGGAATGGAAACTTGATAACGGCACAGCAGATATGACAGCCGATGAAATTGCACAGATGAAAGCGGAGCTTGAAAAGAGCCTGTATTTCACTGTAAAGGACAGCAACGGCAAGTACATCACAGCTACAGGTGCAGACGGCATATACACATATAACGGCGAAAGCACAACAGAATTCAGATACGTTTTGAGGAACGGCACATTTACAATCGCAGAACTGCCTACAGGTGACTACACCGTGACAGAATTCAGCACACTTTCCGATTACACAATCAAGTCGGAAAATCCCGTGAAGATAACTGTAGTAAGAAATCAGACAGCAAAGGCAACGTTTGTAAACGAGCGTGACACAGGCAACGCAAGTATCGTGAAGAAATGGACAAATCCCAATGGACTGACAACAGCTCAGACGGCAGAGCTTGAAAAGAATGTATACTTCACTGTAAAGAATGCTGACGGTGCATATTTAAAGGCTGTATCAAAGAACGGCAAGTATGTATATAACGGCAGTCAGACAGCAGAAGCACGTTTTATGCTGACAAACGGCAAGTTTGAACTTACAGAACTGCCGACCGGCAAGTACACGATAACCGAAATCAACAATGCTGAAGGTTATCTGCCTAAGACACAGGTCAAGACAATCACGGTAACTAAGGACGCAACTGCAAGTGCAGAGTTTGTCAATAAGGTTATTGTAGGAAATGTAACATTGACAAAGGTCGATGAGGACTATCCCGAAAATAAATTGACAGGTGCTGTATTTACAGTTTATAAATCGGACAAGAAAACCGTAGTCGGCACATTAAAGGAAACCGAAACAGGCGTGTACAGCCTTGAGGGACTTGTGTACGGCGAATACTATGTACAGGAAACAAAGGCTCCCGAATACTTCGTCCGTGATGTGAATTTCTACTATTTCCAGATCGTAAATGACGGCGAAACCGTAGAAGTTTCCAACGATGAGCTTGGCAAGGGTACGTTCATAAACTCGCCGGCAAAGGGTGAAATCAAGATTGTAAAGACTTCATACGACAACAAGGTCGAAGGAATACATTTTGAGGTAACCGGAAAGACATACACAGGTCAGACTTTCAAGAAAACATACACAACCGACAAGAACGGTATAATCCGTATCAATGATTTAAGAGCCGGTGAATATACCATACACGAAGTTAAGGATTCTGCTTCGGCAGGTTATCTTTTACCCGAAGATAAGCAGTTAACGATTGACCGTGACGGTGCAATGCTTGTTACAGAAATGCACAACAGCAAGATACCGGACAATCCCCCGACAGGTGCAAGCGAGGACAGCTTTACGCAGACAGCGGTTATTATCATATCAATGATAATGATGAGTGCGGCTGTTGTGCTTGTGTTCCCGTTATCGAAGCGTAAGAGAAAACGCTAAGCAGCATTAATATTTTATTGTCACCGGGCGGCAGAGAAGCTCTGCCGCCTTTGTGGTGGCTTATGGAGGTAAGATATGAAAAGAATACTGAATAAGTCAGCAAATGCAATGAGAAAAAAGGACACAGGTAAATCATTAAGTAAAATCAAGCCTGATAATATTCAGGTGTTCGGAAGCTACGTCATAACTGATCCCAAAGGCGAACTGTACAGAAATTCAGAAAATTGCTTTTCGAAAAGAGGTAATTATATGAATAGGAATCCGCTATCAAATTCTCATTTTAAATTGTTGTTTTCAAATTGCGATAATGCCAAAAATGAGAAAAGAACGGAACTTCACTATTCTTAGAACAAAATCCAACTTGTAAACAGTGATACTGGAAAGATTGTTACGACAAATGTAAAAGAAAACTCTCTTAATAGCCTTACTGTTAATGAATATTTGAAAGCGGGTGAGTATTTTTTGAAGTTTATTTATTAAATTGTTTGAGGTGCGTCACGGTGTCGCACCTGCATAAAAGATTGACGTATTTTTACCGATATGATAGAATGGAGATGATAACGAATGAATGCAAGAAAAAAACTTGATAAATTGTGCAAAGAACAGTTATGTAACGAAGTTAAAACGTATGATGAAGCACTTGATTTTCTGAGAGAATTCACCTGCGTTTATGATAAATGCAAATCAGATAAAGAGTATGTTCCCGGACTATCTCATTACGACTTTATGTATTGGGTAAATCCGATAAGAGAGGCGTTTGCAAAAAACAACTATATTAAGGCTGTAGAAAAGCTGATAGATACATATATGGAACAGAATGACTATTTGTTCCAATCAAGAGTAAAAATTTCGATAATGATATTGTTACGACAATATGTAAACTCAGAAAGGGAAAAACGATGAACAGCGGTATTTATGCGAACAATCAGAATAATTATAATCAAGCAATGGAATATGTTAATCTCACGCTTGAAAGAGATACAGCAACAAAAGCAGACAATCTTCTGTTTCTGAAATTTATGATTGATTCTATAGGTCGTGACATAGAAACAGATACACTTCTTTATTATGTATATAACGCTAATGATAATGCTCCTGTCGGAAACAGAGTGTTCCCACATACCATTTATCTTGAAAACGGAGATGAAATACAGCTGTTTTCGGATCGTTTTGAAAAAAGAAAGATTGACCTCGCCACAGAAGTTGTAATAGCTCAGCCGTGGCGAAAACCGTCTGTATCAAAGGTATATGACTTATTGGGTAGCATTGATAGGAATGGCTTTAAATATGATTACAGAAATCATCGTGGAACTTTTTATCCTTATATGAATATTACGATAGTTTCTCAAGGACATCATTCAATATCCTGTTCTCATTACTTGAAAAAAGGGACGATAAATGTAAATGTTTATGATATAGAAAGTGCATATAAATATGTTGATACAGATGGTTGCTACTGGTTGTTTAACAATTGTAAAAACAAAAAAGTAGAAATTAACGATTTTCGTTACGCATTACTTTTTAAATTATCAAAAATGTACTTCGAATTGCTAAATTCTTAAGTTTAAAGCGACTGGTTTCAGCCGCTTTTTCTTTTTCTGATAGCGAAAATACAAAGCTGTGCCGACGGGTACGGCTTTTTTATATACAATAAAACAGGTGCGACATCGTGACGCACCTATAAAACAAGGAGGATAAAATGCAACAGCTTATAATTTTAATCGTGGCACTTGCTCTTGCAGGCGGAGTGTATCTGTTTCTGACAATCAGCAAGAAGAAAAGCAAGGAACAGACAGAAGAAAACGCAGTCGAGATGATGACTGCAAACGAAATGATAAACGTAAAGGATATTCGTAACAATTGCTTACACACGAATGACGGGTACACATTTACCTTTATCGAAATCGGCGGTATGAGTATGGAGCTTTTCTCGGAAAGTGAAAAGCTGGCGTACTGTAAAAAGATAACTTCCATCGTTTCACGTTTTCAGTTTCCGTATAAATATATGGCTATTTCCTCGCCGTATGTAATCAAGCATATGGTGACGGCAGACAGCAACAGGCTTAAAAATGCAAGCGGTCTGTGCAAGCAAATGCTTGAGGACGATATAAATTTCGCCACCAAAATGGTAATTGACGATAACAAAATCGACCGCAGATTTTTCTTTATGCTGTTCTCCAAAGACGAGGACGAGAAAACTATCCTCAAGCGTACAGAGGATACAATAAACGCTTTCAACAGCGAGGTGGACGGAATGTCCTGCGAACTTGTCAAAGACAAGGATATTATAAAAATGTATAACCTTTTTACAAACCCCGCATACATAGCTTACGAAAGAACAGATGATGTATATTTATCTATGTCACAGATTATTGCGACAAATTCTTAAAGGAGAAAAAAATGAAAAACAAGAAGTACCAGTTTGAAATAGAAGAAAACAATGTAATCCGTGCCGCAATAGCTCCGATGGGTATTGATTTCAGACCGAACACCCGTTTTTATATGGGTGACTACATCTGCCGCATATATGCAATTATGCAGTATCCGCCTACGCAGGAATACGGTTGGGTATCGAAAATAAATAACATTGCCGGAACTATCGTGAACTTCACAAGTACGCCAATCACAGAAACGAATATCGTAGAACAGCTATCGAAAATAATCAATGCTTCCCGTGCCGAAGCAGAGAATACCCGTGATGCATTACAGCGACAGAGAAAAACAAAAACAGCGGACGATACAACTCGTCTTATGGCTCGAATGGAAGAAAACAACGAAAAGATAGCTAAATTCTGCTGTACTGTGATGGTTATGGGCAACGACGAAATTGATTTTGAACAGAAATGCAACAGGGTTGAGAGCATAATCAGTGGCGTCGGCTGTAAACTTCGGTGCTTGTCCCGTATGCAAAAGGACGCCTGGAAACATATTTCGCCGTCATACGCTCCTGTAGAGCTTATCGGCGATGTCGGTAACCGTCCTATGCCTGTAAACGCATTTTATGGCGGTTTCCCGTTCCAGAACAGCGGTTTTAATGACGGTGTAGGTTATTATCTTGGTGTAGATAATGATGGTACGCCTATTATTTTTGACTTATGGAAGCGTGACGGTGCAAGAACTAACAGCAATGTAAGCATAATAGGCGGCTCCGGCAAGGGCAAAACCACACTCATAAAGCACATTATCGTATCAGAGCTGATACGAGGAACAAAAGTAATTGTCATAGATCCCGAAACAGAGTACAAGGCTATCTGCGATATGTTCCGTGAAGATGGCATATCACGGTGGATAGACGCTTGCGGTGGCAGAAACGGAATGATAAATCCATTACAGGTACGTCCTAAACCACTTTCGGACGAGGAGGAAGAAGAAGCCGAGAGCAAGGGTATCAGCGAACTTGCATTACATCTTAAAACGCTTGAAATCTTCTTTGAACTGTATCTTCCCGAACTTACTCAGATACAGAAAGCCTTACTTACAAAAGGGCTTATCGCTATGTATGAGAAATTCGGCATAACCTGGGATACAAGTGTAACATATATGAAAAATACCGACTTCCCGGTTATGACGGATCTGTATAACACTTTGCTTGAGCAGAGAAAAACAGCTGAAAAAGGCGTAACCGATGATATGGACAAGCTGATACTGCTGCTTGAAAATATAACGACAGGTGCAGACAGTTTCCTTTGGAACGGTCATACTACAATGCAGTCAAATGCACAGCTTATCGTGTTCGATACGCAGAATATGAAGATTATGAGCGATGCAATGAAATCAACGCAGTATTTTAATCTTCTGTCGTGGTGCTGGCAACAGATGAGTGCAGACAGAAGCGAAAAGGTGATGGTTGTATGCGACGAAGCGTGGCTACTTATAAATCCCGATGTTCCGCAGGCGATGAGCTACCTTAGAGATACCGAGAAAAGAGCAAGAAAGTACAGCGGCGCACTTGCCGTTGCAACGCAGAATGTTGTAGACTTCCTTGATTCTAAAGTCAAGCTGTATGCACAGCCTGTACTGGATTTACCGTCTACAAAGTTTATTTTCGGCTGTGAGGGCGATGACCTTAAAGCCGTATCGACACTATACAATTTTACCGATGCACAAAGAGAGCTTGTTGCCGCAGGCAATCGTGCAGAGTGCCTTATGAAAGCCGGCGGACGGTCACTCAAACTCAAGGTACAGTTACCCGAAAAGCGTCTGAAACAGTTAGGATTGGGAGGTAATTAATATGACTGTATCGACGGCTATTGCAAAAATAATAACTACATTAGCGTCAAACGAAAAAGGAAGAAAGGTAATAGGAGCAGCATTACTTACTCCGATTGTAATAATTCTTTTGGGAATCGGTGTATTTATTGCCTTGCTAACCGGATTATTCAGTTTGCTTTACGGTGCAGTGCGTGATACAAGCGTCAGCCAATCGTGGAATGATATACGAAAAAATGTGGAATCCGCTCTGAGCGGTGTCAACTCCTCGATCAATACACAGGTCAAGAACGACACGTACAATTTTATGCCGGACTTTTCGATAAACCTGTCAAAGTCTGTTCTGCAGAAAACTTTTTCAGATGGTAACAACTCGTTTTTGTTGCTGTACGATACCAAAGAGGTCAATGACAGCGTTGCAAAAGCGAAGAAGTATATAGATAAGCTGAAAAAGGTAAAATCACAGAACGAGCTTGAACAGCTTAACGAAGAAATTGATTTAAGCAGCTACAAATATTCTGACCTTGCAAAAGATAAGGAATTCCGGGACGATAAATCGTATGATATGAGCAAATACAGTCAGAGTACGGTACAGCTTATAAACACACTCGTCAAGCCCGAAATGCCGACATACGACTATGACGAAGAAAACGTAACAATTGACGGTGTAAAGGCAAAAAAGCAGATACTTACTGTGCATAAAGAGAACAAAACTCAGATAGTTGAATACACCTGTTACGGTGAAGGTGACATATATCTTCCGAGATTGCTTGCGTTATATCAAGCGGAAACATTCAGCCGCTTTGAAGATATGGCAGAAAGTGACGCAAGCGGTCTTGATAACGATATAGCAAGTGCTATCGAGAACGTCAGCTCAGACGAAAGCGGCGGTGCAACAGCAGATGGTTTTGACGTTGCCTGTCTGAACGTGTTCCAGGCACAGGAGATAGGACAGATATTCGAGAGAGCGGCTCTTGAGGGTAAATTTTCCGCAAAAGTCAGTACGGAAAAGACCGGTACTACAGAAAAACTGTCAATAACGGTAAAAACACCGTCTGAAGATGACTGGTACGAAATGTTCAATGTAGACGAGAAGTACAGGGATTACACCAAAGAAAATACGCAGATAATCGAGCGTATCTTATCCGACGCACAGATAAATAATTTGTACATATCGGTAGATAGTACAGCTCAACGTGCATTGTTCGTGTACTTTCAAGGCTTTTTCAATCTCCCGGTCGAAGCCGATGATTTAAAGGAAAACACAAACGGTATCCTTACAACGCTGAATGACTTTGAAACAATACACAGCCGTGGCACAAGCACGATAGGAAAAGCATACGAATCGGGTATAACACTGTATCTGAATGATGAGGATACCGAGGTCAGAGCGGAGATACTTCCCGATGTAGGCGAGTGCATACAGGATGTGTATATCTATGACGTTTATGACGCAGAAAAACGCAAGGTAGTAAAAGATAAGCCAAATTATACATACAACTGCTCGGCGGTACAGCTTGCGTACATAATTGATACGGACGTGTTTGCAGAGGAATACGGCTTTGATTTTCCGACTATCGTAACAACCACAGGTACGGAGATAAAGCACGATGACGGTGTTCTGACGCTGATGATAGAATACAGCTGTCTTGACAGGCTTGAAACTATCTCGGAGCAGGACATAGGATTATCACTGTATGACGTATACGACAAAGACGAGAAGATAGTAATAGGCTATGCTCACTCCGGCAAACACAGCAAGGAAAAGGACGAGGGCTTATCAGCGACAGGCTGGAGCCATACATTCGGGAGCGATATAATACCGCATTTGTGCGTCAAAACTGCGTTTGTAGATGGAGAGGTAACGCCTCCGGAGCTTGATAATCCGCATATCTATGACGGCTTATCGGTGCGTTTTGTCGGAGCAAAGGTAAATCCTTTGCTTTGGTTTAAGGCTTACAGGACGGATGTTAACAAAGACCTGCTTGACAGCATAAGTGCGATACAAGTAATAAAATAAAAGGAGAATTTGATTATGGAAAATGGAGAAAAGCTGTTTGATACATTCGGTGAATATCTTGACAAATGCGGTGACGTGGAATTTGATTTTTTCTGCGATGACCTGTATTGTGACCATACTGTAGTATGGAACAGCTATAATGATAAGCTGACAGAAAAAGCAAAGGAAAAATGGAACAAACTGCTCGGCTCAAAATATGAAGTTACTTACTCCGATGATAAGTATCGTATCAGACAGATAAACATACCCGATGAAAATCTGCGTAAACCCTGCCTTGATTTTGCGTATGCACAGGCGGGATATATTCCGGCATCAGAGTACGATGAGCTGTTTTGTAGCGAAAAACGCATTTGCATAGGTAATTGCTATGTGAATTTCGGAATCAAAACAACATCGCTGTCCGGAGAAACAAGACAGGATTGCGAAAATCTGAATATGACGGACTGTATGACGCTGTACGGACGAATAGCAATGAACAATCCTGTCAGCTGTGAAACAGCACTGACTGTCAATGCAGTGAGCGTAACAGGAAACACAACCGTACCGCTGATAGTATGCAGAAAAGGCACTTTCAGCTATGTGAACACTTGGCAGACTGATAAATTACTCGGAAATGAGAAAATGTTTAAGATGATAGCCGATAAGGCGAAGATCGAAGCTAAATCCTACAACAAATTCGAAGAGGAAGATATGGAGATATAAGTGCGACATCGTGTCGCACTTAAGACACAAAGGAGGTACAAATATGTTTTTATTCCCACTATTAATGGTAGAGAAGAAGCGTCAGACAATGCTCAGCGAGATACGCAAGGAGCTTGAGATGAATCAGAAGATAACAACAGTGAACAATCTTTCGTATTTCATCAAGGAGGAGCTGAAATATTATGAGTACATCACTCATATCATAATCGACCTTGAATTTATCGAGGAAAAGGGCGATGAATTCCTTACGAGTTTAAAGGCTCTTGTGATGGCAACGGACGTGCCGATAATCATATACGCCGAAGGAGTATATCCCGGTGATATGCTGCTGTCGGAAATAGCAAGACAGGGACTTGCAAATATCATAGGCGAAACACCCAAAACGTTGAAGCAGATAAGCCGTAACAAAATGCAGAAAGACCTGCGTGAAGCACTGATAAAGTCAACCGCAGACCGCAGAATAGGACTCAGAGAAGAACGTCAGAGAAGATTTGACGTTACATATATCCCGGTACAGAAAGGCAATAACAATGCAATACCGAATTACAACAACTGCGACCTGCATTTATCAATCGGTTTATTCGGAGCAATGCGTCGTGTCGGTACTACAACATACGCAATACAGCTTGCAGAGTATTTCACAGCAAGAGGAGCAAAGGTAGCGTTCTTCAGCAAGAACGAGCTGACAGACGGCGATCTGAACATACTCCAGGAAACATACAAGGAAGAAACGGTGTCAAAGGGAACGTATTTCACATATCGTAACATCGACTTCTATTTCTTCGGCAGAGTGCCGGAGAACTGGGGTATCTACAATGTTGTAATCAATGATTACGGCACAGACACAGAGCAGATTGACAACTGGCTGTCCTGTCACTACAGATACATTGTGAGCGGTTTCAACGAAACCGACATAATACAGCTTATGTCACTGCTCGAAACTGACAAGAATGATACAAAGCGGCTAATAGGCAGAGATTACAGAATAGCGTTCAATTTCGGAGACCCGTCTATGTGTGGTGAACAGTACAGGTATCTTTGTTCAAATCTTGCAACTTCGGCAAGAATTACGATGAACGGCTTTCTGCCGTACAAGTTTAATTTGCCGCAGTGGTTTTTGCAGACGTGCGACACGGAATTTGAAAACTACAGAATGTATATCTCAAACATAAAGAGATAACGGAGGTGGCAGTATGGCACATCTTGAAGAAGATATAATTGAACGAGCAAAAAATACCGATATGATAGCCCTTCTCGAAAGCGAGGAGGGCTTTTCCTTTAAAAGCACTTATGGGGAAAGGGAATTCAAGTGTATTGAGCATAACAGCCTTGTTGTAAACGGCAACCGACGCAGATGGTACTGGAACAGCCGACAGGTCGGCGGAAACAATGCCATTGATTACCTTGTAAAGATACGGGGTATGAATTTCAGAGATGCCGTATTACATCTTGTCGGAGATAGGGAGCAAACGGCATATACGCCGATAAGGAAGGCGGTAACGGAAAATGTATCTGTATCAAAACCTGTACGGTTTGTTCTGCCGGAACAGGCTCACTTTCCGGACGGCAGACGAAATTACAGTAATATCATTGCTTATCTTAACAAGGGCAGAGGAATTGATGTGAACATAATCAATACACTGATAGCTTCCGGTCAGATCTATCAGGGAGTGCAGTACAACGGTTTGCATATAGTCGGATACAACGATGAGGGAATGGCTTTTTATCGCTTTAATGATAACCGTGACTGGATTGATTATAGATTACAAACGCTGAGAGCTTCACCGACAGCAACAGATACATATCAAGCTGAAGCTGTTTCTTCAAAATATGTTGATAACATTTTACTGAAGGATAACACAAAAATATTTAAGAATAATCTTGTTGTATCGACCGGTAAAAACGCTCAAGGTGAAATATCCTATGCAGCATTCCGCATAGCAAGCACAAATTACAGATTCCGGGGAGAAGTAGCCGGGAGCGATAAGGCAAGCGGATTTCTGATTGAGAGCGAGGGTATGAACGATTGTGTGTATGTTTTTGAATCGTTCATCGACGCTATGAGCCACGCCAACCTGTACAATATAAAGTACGGAAATAAGGACGCCTGGAAACTGCACAACAGGCTTGCTCTCGGCGGAACAGCCGATACGGCTCTGATGGAGCTGTTGAAACGTAAATCAAATATCCGTAATATTTGTCTGTGCCTGGATAATGATAGTGCAGGACACACTGCGGCAAAGGAAATAGCAGGTAAGCTCAGAAGTATGGGATATGTGAATATCTATGAACGTTATTCCAATGAAAAAGATTACAACGATGAGCTTAAAAAGATTAAATCAATTATAAACGAACAGGCAGAAGAAAACGAACAGTAAAATTTAATAAAGGAGGATAACCCAATGCAGAACAGCAAAAGCTACTTTGTATTGCCTAATACAGCATTCGCCTTATCCTCCGAAGAATTTTCTGTGCTTGCTTATCTGCTGTCAATTCCAACGGCAAAAAAGCGTGTCAGACAGCAGACCATAGCAGAGAAGTGCAATATAGGCAGTCGCAATACTGTAACAAAAGCTATAAACAGCCTGCTTGCAAAAGGATATATATTTACAAAAATCCGCACCAGGCGTGTGAACTACTGGTACGGAACAAATATTTATTATCTTAATGATGACTCAGTATGCGATTTTTCAAAAGGATACACACTGATACAGAGATCTGTATTTGAATACAGCTTATCGCCGGCACAGCTGAAGGTATATGCTTATATTATAAAATCTATCAATACCAAGCTCGGCTACTGCTGGAACAGCTATACCGATATATCCAAAGGCACAGGTATGTCCCGTAGCACTGTAATTGCTCTAATACATCAATTAGAATGCAGAGGGCTTATAAGCAAAATCAGAAAAATGAGATACGGCTGTCCAAAGGTTTATTCGGATAATGTTTATTACATAAGGCTGAAAAGAAAAAAGCGGATAAAAAAAGAAGTACAGCCCCGCAAAGACTGTACCTCTCAAAAATCCAATGTAAATTATAACTTACAGTTTGATAATAACACAGAGCCTTTAATTTGTCAAGTCCTACTGAGCGATTTTTTGCAAACGAGGGGTAGTCCGAAATATGAGCATCTATATATTATCCAGCAAGTTAGCCACAGAAAAAGAAAAGTAAGTAAATTAAATTTACTATATAGCAGTATATATAGGATACTTAGGACCGTTTACGCTCATTTTTCTTCAAAAAAGTCCTGCGGAAAACGAATAATGAGTAAAAATAAGGCTCCGCCTTGATATTTTTCGACTTTTCTTTTCTGCGGCTAATAGTGCCGGTGCGACACCGTGACGCACTTGCAACATAATGAAAAATATGTTAGAATAAAGAAAATATGTTGTGATACGGATTGGAGGTGTCTGTAATGATTGAAAACATAGAAAATGAAAAAGAATGTTGTGGATCGTGTGATTTTTGTATGTTTGATAATAACGGAAACGCAGTATGTGCTGATGACAATTCAAAACATAAATACGGTGACATTATTTCTGAGAATGATGAAATATGCGAAAACTATCAGTTACGATTTGGCATAATGTAACGGAAACGCCCTCTGCCGGAGCTACTGCTCTGACAGAGGATTTTTTTCTCCGATATTCTGCTAATATTCAGCTATATAGCAAAACGCACAAACGAAAGCTGATTTTGTTGTGCAAGTGTACAAATCTGTTTAACGTTACACAAAACGCTTGACATTACACAAAATGCGTGATATAATATAGGCACAGGATTAAGAAAGAACCTCGAAAAAATATAACAAGCTCGATTGAGTGAGAAAGGAAAAAAAGATTATGAAAGACAACATAGTAAAAGTTTACAGAGCAGTGCTTACGGTAAAGTTATCAGAAGACGATAAAAGAGGTCTTGACTACAGAAGAAGCCCGGAGAAGGCACTGTACGAAATGCGTGACACTTTCAATGAACTGTGTGACGATATGCCAAAAAAGACCAGTGCTTCCGATTTTGCTGAGATGTTTAACAAAGAAATCGAAAGACAAATTGCCGAATTTGTCGAGTGCAAAAATACCGACATAACACTTCTTATCCACGATATTGTCGAGGAAGTACCCGATGTCATCAGCAAAGCAGATTTAGCAAAAGCGTATGAACACGGCAATTTTGATACAGAAATTGCTCTTTCTGATGATATAGACGCTGAAATACTTAGTGCTACTATTCACTACGAAGGTATGATTTCTCGTGATATGATGCGAGATTTCGACGGTATTTACGACACTTTCAAGGGTGCGGATTATTTATACGACGACGGGGATAGCTCCTTTGTGACGGTCTTTACGCTCATACAGTATGAAGACAGCACGGTAGAAAACTTCTTTATTCCGGGATATTACAACGATTTAACAAAGCGTTAAGCAAAAAAACACCGACCGGGAGCGGTATTCCTCCCGGAGAAAGTTGAGGGCAAGACCATGTACAAAGTTATCAAAGGTGCAAGATACAACACAGAAACAGCAAAATGTTTAGCTTCGTGGAGCGCACCGTGTGCGGTCAGCGACTTTAAGTATTACGAGGAAACTCTTTATCGTACTAAGGCAGGAAATTATTTTCTGCACGGAGAAGGACACGGCGCTTCTCCGTATCGCAAGCGTGAGCCAGACGGCTGGACGCACGGAGAAAAAATCATACCGATGACTTATGAGCAGGCGCAAGCCTGGGCGGAAGAGCACCTAGACGGTGACGAGTATGAGAACATCTTCGGAGACGCAGACATCGGCGCTGACGCTACTCTCACGGTGTCAGCAGGTGCTATGCGAAAGCTCCAACAAATGCAAAGTCAGAGTGGGAAAACGTTAAAAGCCATTGTAGACGAGCTCTTAGGGGTGCAGTCATGAAGAAAAAACACTCAAAAGAGCCACTGCCGCTAGCTTTTCTTAAAAAGTTTTCGGAAAAGTATGCTTGGATATGGAAGCCACTTGATGAGTGCTGTGCTTCTAAAGGTCAAGATCTTCCTGACTGGAACAACGCTTGCGAGCTTCCTATAGCGGCAACCGCAAGCATAGCTTCGGCGATTTTCCCGGTAGACCCTGACTTTCCGGCTACAGCCGCTTGCTTATATGCTTGGAGAAAGCATAAGGAGATGTACACTTTCGACAGGGATCTTGCTGATATGCTTATGGAGCAGGCTGACAAGGATCTTGAAGTACCGATAGATATACTACTCACTCTACCTTATCCTTGCTTATGGATACAGTATGAGAAAAGCAAAGGCGTTTTCGTGTGGATAGAGCACGATATGAACACTTTCGAGCTTGAGCTACGCATACTTGAAGTGGACGAAAGCGGAGTGATAGACAACATACCGGTGCATCTCATCAGCGGAGGTACAATCCTTGACGGCATAAACGCATCCCTTGATGTAAGCGAAAAAGAACTTAAGAGCAAGGAATTTTCTGTGTTAAAAAGCACGATAGCTTCCGTACAGAGTAAGAAAGTGTCAAAATATATGCAGCTTATACTTTATATCTGCGCAGAAAACAAAGACGAGCAAGAAAATGCCGAGCAAAAAGCAATCTATAAGCCGTCGCAAGTGCCTAAAGATGCTTTTAGAGAGCTTCGCAAGTGGGACGTCGGTTTTCGAGTAGGAAACACTATCAGAAAGTACAAGTCAGAGCATAAAGAAGATATACTTCATACTGAGCGTACAGGAAGTCACGCTTCAAAACGCCCACACACACGGCGAGGACACTATCATCATTACTGGATTGGTAGTGATAGGGACAATAGCCGAAAAATTATTTTAAAGTGGGTTGCGCCGATGTTCATAGGCGGATCAAGCGATGATACCATAGTTACAGAACACAAAGTAAAATAAAAGAACTCCCGGCGGAGTATTGAAGAAAATAAATCTAAAGATGATTGAAAACGCCCTCTGTCAGAGCAACAGCTCTGGCAGAGGGCGTTTTTCATTTCTCCTCGGAATAGCTTTCAGAAAAAAGAAGTCAGAAAGCGTTTTGTATATGTTTTGCACAATATAGCTACTAAAAAATCAGCATTTTTACTATAATTTTTTGTGCCTTTACCGTTGACAAAATTACCAAAACACGGTATAATTATCAGTAAGGAGTGATATAAAAAAACACTCCGCAGGAGTAGGGCATTACCAGTGCCGTTACTCTTTTCATCAGACGATGTAGTCCCATCAACTGAAATAGCGAAGTGGCTTTATCTGTGTCCTATAGTACCATTATAGCACAGATTAAATAGATTTTGCAAGGGCTTTCAGATTGATTTTTTACATTTGTCTGAAGGCTCTTGTTTTTTGTTGAAATATGATATACAAGGCGTAAATCCGCAGTGTATATCCCAACCTGTCCTTGAGGCAGTACAAATTGAATGCCGACCATTGTCAGAGATGACCTACAGCCGAGATAACTACGCATTAGTTCTGAGAACATCGTGTAAGCAACACGGGAGAGGAACAGTAAACGCCGGTTTACTGCAAACCACCGACTAACAAGTCACAGTTCAGAAACGCCGCATTCTGCGGAGCGAGTATACATACCGTACCTCTAATACGGTTGAGCTACATCGGACCGGGTAGGTGTTAAGCTACGGAGAGATGCGAAAGCGTTAATCGAAACAGTGAGTCGGAACGCAAAATGTATAATATATCATGGCGGAGTAGTTACCGCTATTCCGCTGTGATTTTTATATTTATACCTTTAGGGACACTGTTGTACAGTATCCCTAAAAGTGTAAATATTGTTGGCGCAGAAAGAGGGATTTGAACCCTCGCGCCGGTTTCCCGACCTACTCCCTTAGCAGGGGAGCCCCTTCACCACTTGGGTATTTCTGCATGGCGAATTAATAATATAAAATTTAAATGGTGCCGCTGATCGGACTTGAACCGATACGGTATTGCTACCGAGGGATTTTAAGTCCCTTGTGTCTGCCGATTCCACCACAGCGGCATATTCTGTTGTGCGGTGATTAACCTTGATATATTATACACTTATTTTTCCTGCTTGTCAAGTGCTTTTTGAAAATTTTATTAAATTATTTTCTGCTTTTCCATCTTGTATTTTATTCCGAAATAGTGTAAAATATTAATTGAAATATACCTAAAAAACAGGATACAATTTCCAACAATTCTATAGTTATCATGAAAGGGGAATACAAATGAGGATAGCTCTGTTTACAGAAACATACCTGCCGAGCATCAACGGTGTAGTCACCCACGTTAAAACTTTAAAGGAAGGTCTTGAAGCGCTCGGACATACGGTACTGGTGGTTACCGCCGATTCAAGAGTAAACAATCACGTTATTGCGGACGATGTAATGTACTGTCCCGCCGTAAAACTCAAGAAAATCTACAATTATGATATAGCGCCGCCTATAAGCAAGGAACGTCTTGATAAAATCAAGAGCTTTGCTCCCGACATAATTCATATCCATAACGAATTCGGAGTAGGCATTTCCGGTGTACTTATCGCAAGAACTCTCAAAGTACCGCTTGTATATACACTCCATACAATGTATGACGATTATGTATATTATGTAGCAAAAACAAAAGGCTTCGGCAAGATTGTAACTTCCGCCAGCCACCTTTATGCAAAGATGCTCGCATCAACAGCTTCGGCTATTACAGGACCATCGCCCAAGGTTTCGGAATATTTCAAAGCCTGCGGCGTAAAGAAGCCCGTCCACGTTATACCGAATTCAGTAGAGCTTGACGTATTCAAGCCCGAAAACGTTGATAGAAACGATGCTGTCAGGATGAGAAGAAAGTTCGGATTTGCCGATGACGATATGGTGTTCTGCTTCTGCGGCAGACTCGGCAAGGAAAAGAACATAACGCTTCTTCTTGAATACTGGGCTAAAAATGTCAGACCCGAAGATAAAATCAAGCTGTTCATACTCGGTGACGGACCTTTGCACGAACAGCATTGCAAGGAAGCCGATGAACTCGGTATATCCGATATGGTGAAATTTGCGGGCAGGGTAGAACACCCCGATTTACCCGTATATTATGCCTGCTGTGACGCATATATCACAGCGTCACTCTCCGACACCTGCTCAATTTCCATGCTCGAGGGTATGGCTATGCACCTTCCTGTTCTCAGCCTTAAGGACGATCTCAATGTCGGACAGGTAAAGGACGGCATCAACGGCTATAACTTTACCGATGCCGACAGTATGTACGAACTTCTGAAAAAACTCCGTGATATGCCTAAGGACGAGCTTGCCGAGTTTGGCAGGCGTACAAGGGAGTCAATAAAGACATCCGGCGCTATACGCCTTGCTAACGATTTGCTTGATGTGTATAAAGAGGCGATGGAGGTTTACAAGAAGAAGAACAAAAAACGTAAGCTCAAGAAGCGCTATCGTGTTATCAGACACAGATATGTTAAGCGTTCCGTAACAAAAACAGGTAAGTCTATATGATAATAAGCGGCGGATCTAAATAATCCGCCGCTTCAGTCTGTCGAAAAACCGGTTATTATTAAATCCGTACCATTAAACATATCGCCAACACCGCCTGAAACACTTTCCTTACCGACAAGGAATTAATATTTTCGTGAGTATATCAGTGCAACTGCACTGACATTG